>ENA-ORDC01000059-ORDC01000059.1-marine-metagenome-genome-assembly--contig:-NODE-59-length-136810-cov-15.621474_pt1 | contig 136810 bp, 104 predicted proteins | sample MGYA00237783_ERZ508515 | MGnify/ENA primary metagenome ERZ508515 (study PRJEB26186, sample SAMN06268792) | marine metagenome | isolation source: Eden Landing Ponds, San Francisco, CA, USA | place...
GGGAGGTGGATTTGAACCACCGATCTGCGGGTTATGAGCCCGCCGGAATCTCCTAGCTATCCCATCCCGCTACCTTCTGGTAACTCGGGGCCGTCATTAAGGGTTGTGATTCGGTCGCCGCCCGTGACTTTCTACCGTGGTACATCCCCTCCGCCCCACGCGCGACCTTCAAAAAGCCTATCTGACCCATCTCCCTTTGCTGCTGTATGGAATACGGGCTGGTGGCCCTCTGGCTGCTTACGTACCTGGTGCTGCTCTACGTCGGGATGCCACTCGCCCACGCGCTGCTTCCGGACCTCGACGACCTGGGAGCCGGGGTCGCCCTCCCGCTCGCACTCGCGCTCGTCTGGCTCGTCGTCTTCTTCCTCGGTCGGGTCTCGATCACACTCGCGCTCTGGGTCGGCCTCCTCGTTCTGGGCGCTCTCGCGGCAACGCTGTGGTATCGCGGGTACGACATCGACCACGCGGCCTACGTCCGCGTCGCACTGGTGTTCAGTGTGGCGTTCTGCTTTCTCATCGCGGTCCGAGCCGTCGATCCCGCCGCGATGCCACTCGCCGGCGAGAAGTTCCTCGACATGAGCCTGCTGCAGTCCTCGCTTCGCGGAACCACCGTCCCGCCCGAGGACGCCTGGTTCGCGGGCGAGAGCGTCCGCTACTACTACGGCGGCCACCTGCTGGCGTCGCTGCTCGCCCGGATCACGGGCACGGAAGGGCGCTTCGCATACAACCTCGCGCTGGCGGGCTACTACGCCATGCTCGTCACCGCGGCCTACGGTCTCGCGAGATCGATCGCGGCCCACCGCGGCTTCTCGGCCCACCGCGCCGGTCTCGCCGGCGCGTTCTTCGTCGGCGTCGCCAGCAATCTCCAGACGTCGTTCCGCTTCGGCGGAGCCATCCTCGAACACGCCGCGGGTGAATTTGGCCTTCTCGGTGCGCCGCTCGGCTATCTGGCGGCGGGCTGGAACTGGGTCGCGGGGCTCTTCTTCCCGCTCCCGCGCGACCGGGGAATCGCGAGTTCGATCTCGGAATTTAGCTACTGGTCGGCCAGTCGCGTCATCGACAACGCAATCACCGAGTTCCCCCTCTTTGCGTGGCTCAACGGCGATCTGCACGCCCACATGATGAGTACGCCCTTCCTGCTGGTCGTCGCGACGATCCTCCTGCAGGTGTTCGTCGCCGGGACGGGTCGCTCACGAACGCGTACACTGGGCACGCTGTTCGGTGTCCTCCCGGCGCTGGGGGCCGTCGTCGCCGTCGTCAACACGTGGTCGTTCCCGGCCGTCGGCGGGCTGGTCGTGTTGACGCTGGCGCTCGGTCCCACGAACCCACTGGCACTGCTTCGAGGAGAGAGAGCGACCGACCGAACGATCGACTCGTGGCTCGAACGCGAAGGCAAGCGACTCGGCGTCGCCGTCGTCGTCGGCGTGATCGTCCTCGCGATCGCGTGGGTGCTGTCCTCGCCGTACTGGCTGTTCGAATCCAGCAGCGCGAACACCTCTCCGGGCGCGTTCCCGGGCCGGAGTACACTCGCCGAGTTGCTCCTCACTCACGGGGCGTTCCTCCTGCTGTACGGTCTGTACCTCTATCGTCACAGTCACTACAGACTGCCCGAAGCAGTCACCGTCGCCGTAGCAGCGACGACACTTCTGGCCGTAACGACTGTGCTCACTGCGCCCGCAGTCGGGTTGTTCCTCCCGATACTCCTAGGCGGGTGGATACTGCTGCGTCGCTCCGGCCCCGTCTCCGTGTTCGGTCGAACGGTGATCCCGTGGCGCACTGACGAGGACGGTGAGAGCCCACCACAGCCGGGGTTCGAGACGGTGCTGCTGGTCGCGCTCACCGGACTGATCGTCCTCGTGGAGTTCGTCTACGTGGTCGAGCCGGGCGCAGGCGGCCGGTTCAACACCGTCTTCAAGGTCTACATGCAGGTGTGGATCCTCGCGGGCGTCGCTGCGGGCGTGATACTGGTCCGACTCCTGGAAGAACGCCAATCCGCACTCGGTCTCTCGGGCCACCTCGGCAGGCGGGCACTCGCTGCCCTCGGAGTCGCGTTGATGGTCGCCGTCTCGCTCTATGGGATGCTCGCACTCACAGTCCACTTCGGTCTGACCGGCGACATCGCCGGGTCGCCCTCGATCGACGCACTCGCGGCGATTCCAGCGTGGTCGGCACTCGCGGGATTCGTACTCGTTCTCGCGATCGTCTGGAGTCTCGCGACGGGCGCGCTCGACCGTCTTGCTGAACGACGAGCAGTGATCGACGAGAGCCAGCGCGTGGGGCTGACGCTGGCGGTCGGGCTGCTCGTCGTCGGCGCGGGACTGTACGGCTCGCTCGGGATCGCCGTGGCGTACACACCCGAAGAGCCGGTGGATACGTTCAGTACCGATACCGAGCGGATCGCCGATCCGACGCTGGACGCGCTGGCGTTCGTCGAGCGTGATCACAACGTGGAGGCGGCGGCAGTCTACTGGCTCGACAGCGAGGTCGAGGGCCAGCCGAACATGCTCAGCGATCCGGGCCCACAGTACCGCTGGTACAACGGGCCAGCGAGTCTCACTGGGGTGCCGACAGTTCTGGGCAAGCTGCCGGAACGGGCCTACCGCGGTCCTGACGTCTACGAGCAGCGGCTCAGAGACGTGCGGGCGATGTTCACTGGCGAGCCAGCCGAGCAGCGACGATTGCTGGCGAAATACGACGTGGAGTTGATCTACGTCGGACCGAACGAACGGTCGGAGTATCGACCGATAACGGTCGATCGTCTGTCGGTCGTCTCGGTCGAGAAGGAGTGGCCGCTGGTGACGATCTACCGCGTCGACCAGGGCGCACTCGACGAGTAAGCAGGCGAGAAGTCAGAGTGATTATTGTCGGTCTGTTCCGGATCGACTGCTCGACTGCAGGCGGTCGTACCGGTAAATCGCTACAATAATCACTATCAGGCTGCCTCGACGACGGTGACGGCGTCTGCGTCCGCAGAGAGCGTGTCGAGGTGCATCGGGATGTACTGACGGCGCTCGTAGGTCTCGCGCTCGTCCTCCTGACCGACCGTACACCACAGCTGCGGGCGGTCGGGACCGTGCCAGTCGCCCTGGCGCTTGACCGAGAAACAGACGTACTCCTGACCGTCGTACTCGATGACAGCGCCCTTGCGGAGCTTCCCGGGGTCGCCGTTGACGATGAGGTTCTTCATAGACGCCGATTCGGCGCAACTGTACTTAGGGACTTCGAAGGCCCTCGAAACAGTCAGGGCAGCGAAATCCCCGCAACACCGCGATGGTCCGGAACCAAACGGGTTTTAAGCGCGCACGTCAAATCGCCGGCAAGGACGATTCGCTATGCAGATGCCACGCCGATTCAACACGTACTGTCCGCACTGTAACGAGCACAACGAACACGAGGTCGAGAAGGTCCGATCGGGCCGTTCCTCGGGAATGAAAAAGGTCAACGACCGCCAGCGCGAGCGCAACAGCGGCATCGGGAACGACGGCAAGTTCTCGAAGGTCCCCGGAGGGGACAAGCCGACGAAGAAGACCAACCTCACCTACCGCTGTGGCGAGTGTGGCAAGGCCCACGTCCGCGAAGGATGGCGCGCCGGCCGCCTCGAATTCCAGGAGTAAATATGGCAGGAAGCTTCTACACCGTCGCCTGTCCGGACTGTGAGAACGAACAGATCGTCTTCGGCAAGGCCGCCTCGGAGGTCGCCTGCGCGGTCTGCGGGCACACGCTCGCAGTCCCGACCGGTGGCAAGGCCCAGATCGAGGGCGAGGTCGTCGAGACCGTCGAGGCACGGTAACGATGAAGTACAGCGGCTGGCCGGAACCGGGCGAACTCGTCGTCGGCCGCATCGACGAGATCGAGGACTTCGGCGTGTTCGTCGACCTGCTGGAGTACGAGGACAAGCGCGGCCTCTGTCACATCAGCGAGGTCGCCAGCGGCTGGATCAAGAACGTCCGCGACCACGTCAGCGTCGACCAGCGCGTCGTCGCCAAGGTTCTGGACGTCGACGAATCCGCCCAGCAGATCGACCTCTCGCTGAAGGACGTCAACGACCACCAGCGCAAGGACAAGATCCAGGAGTGGAAAAACGAGCGGAAAGCCGACAACTGGATGGAGCAATCGTTCGGCGACGACATCGCAGACGAGAAGTACGCCGCCGTCGCGAACGAACTGCTCGCCGAATTCGGCTCGATGTATGCCGGCTTCGAGGAGGCCGCCATCCACGGGGCCGAGGCGCTCGAAGACACCGATCTCGACGACGACGAGATCGAGGCCATCGTCGAGACCGCCCGCGAGAACGTCTCCGTCCCGTACGTCAAGGTCACGGGCTACGTCGATCTGGAAGTCTTCGACGGTGACGGCGTCGACGTGCTCAAGGAGGCCCTGCAGGCCGCCGAGGGCAACGGGGAGGTCCCCGCGAGCGAAGCGAGTGGGGGCTCGGAAGACTCGTCTTCCGGTGTTCCCGAAGAGGTCGAGCTCGAAGTGACCTACGTGGGCTCGCCGGAGTACCGCATCAAGGTGCAGGCCCCCGACTACAAGACCGCCGAAGCTGAACTCGAGACGGCTGCCGACCGCGCGGCCGCAGTCGTCGACGAGCACGGCGGCAGCGCGCTCTATCACCGCGAACGCAACACCGACGAAGAATAATCGCGAACCGACATGAAATCGGATATCCGGGTGTGTTCGGCGTGGCAGACCGCCCACGAACGCCCGGTTTACACCCTTTCTGACACCTGTCCCGACTGTGGCGCCGAAGCTGTCAACAGCGCGCCAGCCCCCTTCTCACCCGAAGACCGGTACGGCTCGTACCGGAGGGCACTTAAGGAGCGGCGCCGCGAATAGCGGGTATGGACGAATTCGAGATCGACGTACTCGCCGAGCCGGAGCTGGAGGACCCAGTCCTCGTCGAGGGACTGCCCGGCGTCGGCCACGTCGGCAAGCTCGCGGCCGAACACATCCTCGAAGAACTGGACAGCGAACCCGTCTGTCGGGTCTACTCGAAGCACTTTCCGCCACAGGTCAGCGTCGAGGACGGGAAAGCCGAACTCGCACACGCAGAGTTCCACGCCGTCGAGACCGAGACCGGTCCCGACGTGGTCACACTCACTGGCGACCACCAGGCACAGGACAACGCCGGCCACTACGGCCTCACGGACACGTTCCTCGATGTCGCCGACGATCTGGGTGTCGAGCGTGTGTTCGCGCTCGGGGGCGTCCCGACGGGCGAACTCATCGAGGAGTACGACGTGCTCGGCGCGGCCACGACCGAGGCCTTCGTCGAAGAACTCGAAGAAGCGGGCGTGGAGTTTCGCGAGGACGAACCCGCGGGTGGAATCGTCGGCGTCTCCGGTCTCCTGCTCGGTCTGAGCGAGCGCCGTGATCTCGCTGCGGCCTGTCTGATGGGCGAGACTTCGGGGTATCTGGTCGATCCCAAGAGCGCCCAGGCAGTGCTCGAAATCTTGCAGGACGTCATCGGCTTCGAAGTCGACTTCAGTTCGCTGGAGGACCGCGCCGAGGAGATGGAAGAGGTCGTCCGGAAGATCCAGGAGATGGAACAGGGCAACGCTGCGCCCTCCGAAGAGGATCTGCGTTACATCGGCTAGGTTGAGCTGACGAACGCGCGCGACAGTGCACAGATTGCCCCGAGCGAACCTTTCTTGAGGGCTGGTTCCTAAGCGACCGCCGACTGATGGAGTCGTTCGCTGGTCTGCCGGAGTGGGTCGCCACGCTGCCGGACTGGCTCGTTCTGGGAACAGTGTTGGGAGTCGGCTCTAGCTGCTGTGTCGCCGGACTGTTCGTGCTGGCCGATCGATTCTTCCCCGCCCAACAGACCCGCCAGCAGTACGGCAATACCGAATCACGGCGCCGGGTCGAGATCCGGGACTACCTCGACGAAATTGACGAGTCCTACGCCGAAGACCACCCGGTCGCGGGCCAGCCCGTCGCCTTCTACCTCCCACAGCGTGACGTCGCCATCACCTTCGACGCGCGGGCGTACTTCCGGATCGAGAAGACCGATACTGTACCGATTCTCGTCGAGCACGAACTGCCAGGGGTGGCGATCGGCGCGCGACTTCCCTTCGAGACGCGCGAGTCCCAACCCGAAACCGAGCAAACCACACATCCGGCGCGGGGGGCGTTCGCTACGCTCGGGCTGCCGGCCGGCGCGCCGATCGACGAGGTCAAATCGGCCTATCGGAGGAAAGTCAAGAACGTCCATCCCGACCAGGGCGGCGACGAAGAGGAGTTCAAGCGCGTTCGAGAGGCCTACACGACCGCAAAGCAGTACGCGAGTTAGGGTTCTGCAAGTGCGTCTTCGACCCGTTCGACGAGCGCCGAATCACCCAAAAAGGTCGGCGTCCGGGCGTGGAGACCGTCCGGATCGATATCGAGCAGCGACTGGTGGCCGTCACTGGAGGCTCCAGTGGCGTTCTCGATCAGATAGGCCAGCGGCGCGGCCTCGAAGTGGACTCGAAGTTTCCCCTCGGGGTAGACCTCGGACTCGGGGTAGCCGAAGATGCCACCGTATTCGAGGACCTGCGCCAGATCGGCCACGGTCGCGCCGCCGTAGCGGAGTTTGAGGTCGCGTTCGAGTTCCTCGGCGAGGGCGTTGAGCCGGTCCGAGCGATCGGTCGGCTTGCCCGCGATCCCGACGACGGCGGGCGGCTGTGGCATCGTGAACGTCCCGCGACGCTCGCTGTGGCCGTCCTGCAGGAGGTACTCCTGGACGACGTCACGGTCTTCGCGAGCGACGGTCATGGTGGTGTACGGGCCGTGAAGCACCATCATCGAGGCGACGAGCGACCGCCCGCTGGCGGGGAGTTCGGCGTCGTAGACGCCGACGATCGTCCCGACGGAGTTGTTCGAGGCGAGGTTCGCCGATCCGTCGAGCGGATCGACGGCGACAGTATATCCCTCGCCGCAGTCGATCACCGATTCACGTTCCTCGCTGGCGTAGCCGCCGACGCCGTCCAGTGGCCCGAGTGCGTCGAAGAAGAGATCGTCGGCCCAGACGTCCGCGGCAGACTGGACCTCGCCGCTGGGGTTGGTCTCACCGCGGCTACCCGCGTGGCTCGCGAGGTGCGTGTTCATGTAGTCGGCGGTCTCTTTGACCGCCCTGACGATCTGATCGATCGTGTTCATGGCGACCCCCGTCGACCGGATATTGACACGTCCATACATACCATAGCACTCGCGATCCCTTATACTGCTCTCCTGTCAGTAATATTTTAATTCGATCGACTGTGGCTTTCGCTATCGTTTAGTCGGGGGCGTCCGGAGTAGCGAGACATGGCATCGGGAGTCGGTCGGCGGATCGAGCGGCTGGTCGCACGGTATTTCGACGCAGATCTGCCCGCGTCCGAGAGACTGCCTCGATACGTCGCCCCCCTTCCGAAGTGGCTCGAAGACATCGGATTGCGACTGGCGTGGCCGATCGTCCTCGTGAATCTCGTGGGGACGCTCTTTGGGTTCTGGTACTATGCCGGCCAGCCGACGTCGATTGCACTCGAAGGACAACTCGGAGCCGCCCCACTGGAAGCGTGGGTCCTGATCCCCGACAGCCCCGCCGCGACGATGTTCATCGGGCTCTCGCTCGCGGCCTGGAAGCTCGGCTGGGAGGCCGACTGGCTGCACGCGCTGGCCTTCTTCGGCTGTATCAAGCTCGGGCTGTGGACGCCGTACGTCCAGCTCGCGCTCAACGGTCCCGAAGGGATCGCGCTGTGGCTCTATCTCTTCTTGATCGGGAGCCACCTCGCGATGGCCGTCGAGGCCTTCCTGATCCACCGCTACGCCAGCTTCTCGGTCCCGGCGGTCGCCGTCGCGGTCGCGTGGTACGGGTTCAACGACGTGGTCGACTACTTCTGGCCCATCCTCGACGGACCGCACCACACCTGGCTGCGCGCCGAACCGGTCGTGACGACGGCGGCTGGTCGCGCCTACGATCACTCGGTGGCGGCCCACGACCTGGCGGCTGCGTGTGCAGTGGTGCTGACGATCCTCGCAACGTTCCTGGCGCTCGCGACCCGACTCGAGAAAGTGAAAGTCGATAGGAACGTATAACCCTCACAAACCATACCCCGGCTGTATGGTGGATCGAGCGGTTTCCAGACGGGGTGTATTACGCGCCGGTGGCGTCGCAGGTGCGGCGGCGCTGAGTGGGTGTGGACTGCTGTCGAGCGGGTCTGACTTAGGAGGGAGCCGGACAGGTTACGCGACGTGGGTCCCGGAGGCCGGGGCGCTCCACGGTTTCGAGTCGACGATCGCCAATTTCCAGCACTACGATCAGTTGCGTGATCACGAGGCTGCGCTGTCCTACGACCTCGACTCGCTGATCGAGGAGTATCGTCCGGATGTCGGCGGTGTGTCGACCAACGACACCGACGGCCTGATCACCACGAACGGCACGATGATCTTGACCGGCTCCTTCGACGCCGAGGCCTTCGTGGACGAGTTCACGTCTCTCGAAGAGTGGTCCCGAGCCGACTCCTACAGTGGGTACGAGTTCGTCGTCGCCGACGAGCAGGAGTACACCTACGCAGTCGACGCCTCGGCGCTGCTGTTCACCCGGTCGGTCGAGGGGGCGAAGACGCTCATCGACGTCAACAGCGGCGCGACCGATGGAGCCACGCAGACGAGCGACGCGTTCGCACGCCTCGTCGACGCGCTGGGGACGGCGACGTACGGTCGGCTCTACATCGACTACCGGTACGACGAGAGCGAGACGAGCGCCCTCACGACCGGGACGTGGTTCGGCCAGGCGATGACGGTCGAGGGAAAGACGACCACCTTCGACTTCGTCTATCTCGTCGACGGCGAGCCCGAAACGGAGGCCGTCGAGCAGTTGCTGACCGACGTCGAAGCACACGACGTCAGCGGCGTCGATAACTCGGTCTCTTCGAACACCATCGAGGTGACAGGGTCGTTCGAGACGGCGAAGCTCACGCAGGATCTGACCGATCTGACACTCGGAGACGCGTACAGTCTGGTCTATCCGCTCCCCGGTGGAAACTGACTGTCACTCCCGCTCGTCCAGCACGTCGAAGCGCAGGCCGCTCGATAGCTGGGTGTCGCCGACGCGGCTCTGTCGTGAACTCCAGAGGTGGCTCGCGCCGTCGGTCCAGCGGGCGTGCTGATAGTGCCGGGTGATCTCGCGACCGCTGCGAGTGATCTCCTCGTCGTGGATCAGGTAGGTGTCCTCCCCGGGCGGCAGGAGTTCGTCCTCGGGCCGCAGGATCTCCCCGAGGGGGCGCGGGATCTCATCGACGTCCAGCCCGAGCGTCGAAGCGTCGAGCAGGAGTGCGCGTTCGAGTTTGAAGTTCCAGCCCTGCTCAGGGGTGAACGGGAACCAGTAGTCCGGCACATCCGTCGACAGCCGATAGTCCGCCAGCGCGTCGCTGGGCCGGGCGAGCAGTCGCTTGGCGACGGTACTGCCGTCGCCGTCCTGGACGACGACGGCCTCGGCGTCGGTCCAGGCCGAGGCTCCCTTCCCGGCACTCACGTCGTCTGCGTCGGGCGCGACGCCAGTGTATACACGGATCGTCTCACCAGCGTCGAGCGTCCGCTGGCCGAAGCTGTGGACCTCGCTCAGCGAGCCGTCGATCTCGGCGTGGAGTTCGTGATGGTCGATAACGAGCCCGTCCTCGCCCGAATTGGCGAGTTCGACGTACTCCTCGTCCGGTTCCTCGGCGGCGGACACGCGGTCGATCTCCAGGCGTGGAACCTGGAACTCCGTCCGATCGAGGGCCTGTCCGGTCGGGCTCTCGACGATCCGTTCGAGCGCGAACGCGAGGTTCGCCGTCTCGTCGCGGGCGAAGACGACCTTCTCGACCGGCTCGCTCGTCCGCGAATCCGCGAGCGTCGGCGGCACGAACAGCCCCGGCTCGTCGTGGTCCGGAAGATCGTGCATGTAGAGGTTCCAGTCGTCGTCTCGCGCCGGCTCGGCCGTCTCGGTCAGGCCGAACGAATCGGTGATCGTCAGATCGGTCAGCCGCGTGAGCGTTCCGACCGGCGTATCGAGGTCGATCCGGAACCAGTCGTTGCCGTACTGGGCCGCGAACTCGATCAGGAGCATCCGGGCCAGACTCGAGCCCTCGTCAGTCGCCTGAGAGATGTCGACGGTGCCGTCTTCCAGTTCCCACCAGCGATTGGCGGGCATCCCCGGGAACGAGATTTGCGTCGGCAGCAGCGTCTTCGACCGATTGATCGTCGAGAGGTTCAGCGGCATGTTCGCGAGGTCGCCGATCCCGACCTCCTGAGACGTGTCGAGGCCCGTCAGATCCGGCACGTCGAGCTGGCCGTCCTCGGTGAGCGCGCCTTCGGCCGGCGTCCCGCCCTCGTCGGGCGTCCCGAGACTCTCGGCGTCTTCGGGCGTCGAGAAGGCGTACCAGTCGAGGTGGCCGCCCTTGTACTCCGGCGCTTCGAACACCGTCTCGGTGTTTCCGGCGCCCGTCGTCACCGAGAATCGATATTCGAGCCGGGTCGGATCCCACGCCGACCCCGTTTCGACTGTGGGCTCGTCGTAGAGGTCGACGTACCAGGCGTAGAACTCCTCGACGCACTCGTCGAACGCCCCGGTCCGGGACTCACCGGTCGGCACGGGCAGCGCCCCGGCGCTGACGCCGGACCACGAACTCGCCTCGCCCGCGACGACGGCGTCGATGTTGCCGACCGCCGAGCGGATCGCCCGCGCGACTTTCGTTCCGTCCAGTGTCCGGCCGCCGACGAGTTCGACGTACCTGCGGTCGCTCGACTCCAGTGGCTGGTCGGGCACGTCGAGAACGAGGTCGTCGTCGAAGTCGACGGGTGCGAACTCGCCGTAGCCGGCCTCGGCCAGCGTCCGCCGGAACTGCTGGCCGGCTTCCGCACGGCGGCGCAGCGTCGGGCCTTCGCCCGGCTTGTCGGCTGGCTCGGTCAGGACGTCGTCGTCGGTCATGACCCGCTCGCGTTCGACGATCGCCTCCAGGGGGCCGCCGTCGTAGTCGAACGGGCCTGCTGATCCGTCCTCGCCGCCGCGACCGCCGCCCTCGAGATCGACGCGCGTCAGTCGATCCTCGGCGATATCGACGTCGACGCGCACTGGTGAGCCGGCGTCCTCGCCCTGGAACTCGCTGACCTGCCACTGCCGGGAGAGCATCCACAGCGGGTCGCGGATCGGCGCGCGAAGCGCGTCGGGCATCTCGTCTCGTCGGGGCCGGGGTTCGAGTCGCGACCAGACGGTCCGGTCAGCCATCGAAGAACACCCCCTGGAGTTCGACCTGCAGTTGTGGTCGCAAGAGTGTGTACTCCAGTTGCCGGTCGTACCAGTCGAGCATCTCGAAGGCGACCGTCGGCGTCTCCGGCGTCGGATCCTGCTGGCGCGCGAAGTACAGCCCCGGGAACAGATACGAGGGGTCGTCGAGATCGCCCAGATCGACCGCCCGGCGTTTCATGTACTCGCCCGTCTCCGCGACCGTCGCGGCCAGGTCGTCCAGCGTCCAGCCGTCGTCGGGCGGCGTCGCCACCAGCACCGACTGTGGCGGCCGATTCCCGGGGTCATCGTAGTTGAGCGCGACCCCGGACGTCTCGCTGTCGGCCGGGATGGCTTCGGACCACTCGTCGAGGAACAGTCCGGTGATCGGCTGGTCGACGGCTCCGGGCGTGAGATCGGGGCCGAACTGTGCGACCAGCGAGAGCTTGCCCGCGTCGGGATCGGCGTCGTCGACCCCGACCCACGTGTCCCCGGGTTCGTAGGGGACCTGTCCGACGGTCAACGGTTCGGTCAGCGTCCCCGCGATGGCCTCGGCGTAGGTCCGGGCCTCCCGGAAGTCAGCGACCGTCTCGCGGAACGTCGCACTGCGCTGGAGCAGCGTCTCCGCCGCCATCGCGTTCCCGTCGGGTATCAGCCCGTCGTCGGTGAACGTCGTCGCCAGTTCGGGGCCGTTCGAGGGCGTGAACGGCGGCAGCACAGTGAAGTCCTCGCCGAACAGCGCCTGTAGGCGGTCGGTCTGGGCCTCGACGCGTTGTGCTGGCGGCTGTGTCCCGCCGTCGGTCGCCGCGCGTGGATCCAGTGGCGCAGCGTCCTCCAGCCGCGTTCGCAATCGTTCCAGTAGCGCGCGGGCCTGTTCGACCAGTGCGGTCTCGTCCTCGGGCGCGCCGCCGTCGGGACTGCGTGGGGTGCTCCCGAAGAGCCCATAGGAGGCTGCGACGGTCATCGGCTGGCGAAGGCGTTCGAGGACGATCCGGCGGACGGATCGGTCGGCCTCGCTTTCCACAACTGGATCGATCGTCGTCGCGACGCTGTGGGCGTCGCTCGCGAGATCCGTGGTCGCCGCGGAGGCGTCGGCGTCGAAAGTCGCCTTCGCGGTCGACGCATCGGGCATCGAAGGCGGCCCGCCGCCCATCGTCGAGGCCAGCCCCTGGAGGTGGATCTTGAACGTCTCGAGATGAGTGTTGTCATCAACCGTCGCCAGCCCCTCGAACAGCACCGCGAGCGCGGGCAGATCGGTGACGACGCTAGCCAGGTCGTGCAGCGCGGTCGGCAGGTCGCCCGGATTCTCGACCGAGGCCGGGTCGTAGAGCCACGCGGTCAGTTCTTCGAGTAGCGTCACCGGGTCGTCGACGTGCTCGTCGATGTATCGCAGGACCCACGGCGGACCCGAGAGGAAGGCGTCGAGGTAGGCCGCGACCTGCTCGCCGCCGTCCATCCCGTGCAACACGGCCGCCGAATCGTGATGATACGACAGCAGCCACGGCGCGGCCCCGGCGTTGTACAGCGCCGGATTGGCGAGCGTCCGCGAGATTCGCGCTCGCACGTCGCTCAACGAGGTGGTCGGCCCGTACCAGAAGCGCGCGTCGTCTGGCCCGCCCTCGCCGGTGACGTCGACGATCCGGTCCAGGCCGAGCTTGCTGATCGGCCCGACAGCCATGTCGAAGTGGCCAGCCAGCCCCGCGGGATCGATCCCCTCGACGGCGAGCAGGTCGTCGACGGCAGCGATGTCGTCTGTCGTGATCGGCGTCGCGGATGGGTCGGCCGCGTCGCGCTCGGCCTGGATTGCGTCGAACTCCGCCATCGAGAGGGCGTGCGCGAGGGTGCCGCTCGCACCGCCGGCCGTATCGAACAACTCCTGGCGGGCGCGGAGCCAGAGCAACTGCCTGAGGTTCGGGCAGTCGTTTTCGAGAGTTGACTGCGCGGTCGTGCTCAGCTCGTCGTCGACGACGCGACCGGTCGCGCTGTAGACGACCGTTCCGTCGACGGTGGCGACGATCTGGAACGGCGTCCCCGCGTCGACACCACCGAAGTCGAAATCGACGCTGAACGAGCCGTCGACGTCCGGCGTCACCGTCGTCTCGCGCTCGAACCACGCGAGGCCGTCGGTCCCCCACGCTCGGACGGTCGCCGTCGCCGTCGACCAGTCGATCTGGGGTTCGGAATCGGCACCCGACTCGCCGGTCGAGTCGTCACCGCCCGACGCGTCGTCACTGTCGCTCTCACTACCCTGGTCCGAACCGCCGACGCCGAGCGCGCTGCCGACGATCGTGACTGACTCTAGGTTCTCGGCGTAGTAGATCGTCCCCGCGTAGTCGGTCTCCGGGAGGTCAGCCATGTCAACGGTCGACTCGGGCTGCTCGAACGTCGCGTCGGGGATCGACGTCTCCAGCTGGCCACCCGGCGGGAGCCAGGTGATCGGGGCGCCGCCTGCAGCACCGCCAGCAGTGTCCTCACCCGTGTCACCATCGTCGCCCGTGTCGCCATCGTCGCTCGTGTCGCCCTCTTCGTCCGCATCTGGAACCTCGGGAACGGTGACTGGCTGGCCGAGGACACCCGAGATAGACTGCCCACTCTCTGATTCGACGGTGACGTCTGCTCGAACGGCATTCGGATTGGCCAGCCCGGCGGGCAGGGTATCCAGCAGTGTCGACAGTTCGGATCGGATCGCACCGGCGTCGATTCCAGTCGCCGTCGTCTCGGCGTCGGCCAGCGGGACCTCGTCGTCGACGGTCTCGATCGAATCGACGAGATCGGTCGCCTGCTCGGTCACCGTCGGCTCGGGAATCCTGAAGGCCACGTCCGAGACCGGCGAGGTCTCACCGGGGAGGGTCACGCCACCGCCGAGACCACCCCAGGATCCGCCAGGGTTGTCGCCGGGCAGTCCGCCGTCGGCGCTGGCAGTCTGGGTCGCCAGCAGGTCGTCGACACCGTCGCCGACGGCGTGATCGCTGTCCAGCACCGAGAGTCGCTCGTCGATTTGCTCCGCGACGTCGAGCAGACGATCCTGCGCGGTATTCGCTCGGGTTTCGAGCGTGTCGGCCGTCGAGACGTCGTAGCCCTCGCCGCGGGCGTCGGTCGGATGTGCGAGATCTTCCGCAGTCGCGGGCCGCCCCGTCTGGACGAGCTCACGTAGACTGCGCGCCAGTTCGAGCAGGTCGGCCACCGCGATCGCACCGGGGGAGACGGTCTCGGTGAGTTCGAGTTCGATCTCGGCGTCGGCGGGTACGGCGGGGCTCGATGGGCGATCCCGCACGAGTGCGTAGACGAGGCGCTGTTCGAGTTCCGAACGGGCCGGCTGGCGCTCCGCGCCGAACAGCAACAGCACGTCGAGCGATCCCAGATCGAGATCCGAGAGCGCGACGTTCGTCTCGTGGGTCTTCTCGGTCTCGATCTGGTTGCCGTCCTGATCGGTCGTCGTCTCGCTCCAGCGGTAGGTCGCCAGACACTCGACGTCGCTGTGCGCTGGAAGGAGTTTCGCTGCCCAGGCTGCCAATGCTGGCTCGGCCGCCGAGCGTGGGGTCGCGCCGCTCTCGACGGCTGGCGTCCCGAACAGGAGACACTGGCGGTGGGTCAGCCCAGTCTGGCTGCGCGGCGTCCGCGCGATATCCGGGTCCGGCAGGGGATCGCCGTCGGCCAGCGCCGACACCGAGCCGCCGGCCGCCTCGTAGTTGCCCTGGCCGAGTTGATGGACACTCTCGGCAGTCAGGAGGTCCCCGGCCGCGTCGACGTCGTCGGTCAACTCGGTGACGATGGCGTCGATGGCGTCGTAGTCCCCCGAGTCGACTGCCGGTAGTTCCTCGCCGTGGCCGAACGGATAGTCGTCCCAGTTCTCGACGAGTTTGCGCCCGTCGACGACGTCACGCTTGGCGAGGTCTTGCTGGCCCTCGGTCTTGCCCTGGATCTGGGACTCATCAGGGCGAGTCAGTTTGCCGATCTTCGCCGGGAACGCCGTCCGGAAGACGTGGGCGTACTGCATCACGTCGGCGTCACTCTCCAGCGTTTCCTCGCGGAGGCGACGCTCGAAGCGATAGCCCAGCAGTTCCGCCAGCGACTGGCCGCGACGGACACCTCGGATGAGTCGCAGCCCCGCACGGACGCGATCGGCCGAGAGATCGATCGCCAGCACGTTCTCGCCCTCGTCGGCCTCGTGGGCCTCGTAGCCGCTGCGCAGCACCGCTGCGGTCGTCGCGTGTTGTTCGGAGGGTGCGTGAACGTACTGGGGACCGTCTCTGCCTTCGACGTCCGCCGAGAGATCCTCGACGAAGCCGTAGCCCCCGACGTACAGCCCGGGATCCGATTTGACCCGGGGTGAGAGGATCGAGGTATCGGTCAACTGCTCTCTGGTCGCGATCTGTCCACCCTCTCGAAGCGCGTCGAGATCGATCGTCCCGCCCTGGGAACCACCGGACTGCTGGTCGCTGGTGCCGCTACGCTCCCCGGAGGACCCACCAGTTCCAGACACGTTTCCGAGGTCGGTGTCGAATCCACGGAAGCCGCCGTCGGATCGGGAGTCGTCGTCGGTCCCACCACGCGAAATCCTGATGTCCATGTTCGCGATCGCCGCGGGGTCGAACTGTGGCTGGACGGTCTCGCCGGAACTGTCGCTCCCGCCGGAATCGCCGCCTGAGACGTCGGTATCGACGTTCGAGACGTCGGCTTCGATGTCCGTCGACACGTCGGTACCGACCGAGCCCGTGGCCTCGCCGCCGCCCGAGCCACGCGACGTTCCAGCCCCGCCGAAGCCCCCCTCGGGTAACGTGACGTTCGACAGCAGTCCGGGATCGAGCGTCGCACGAGGGGCGTCGCTGCCGCCGCCGCTCCACTGCTCGTGGTCGAAGCCGGCCTCGGTATCGTAGCTGCCCTGAGCCTCTCTGAGTTCGAACAGGTCTTTCGTAGCCAGCGAGGTCCACCAGGCGTCCAGGCGGTGGCTCGCGAGGTCGAGCGTCTCCCGGGCCAGCGTCGCCATCTCGGCCGGCTCGACGCCGCCGAGATATTCGAGACTATCGGTGAACTCGCTCATCCGCGGGTCGATCGACGTCGTCGACGTGTAGTTCAGCGCCGCGTCCTGCAGGGCGTCGGCGTAGTCGTAGCGGTCGTACGTCGAGGTGAATCCGTGCTTCGAGTAGTTCGACACCGTCGGCTCCGGACTCCCGATGTTGGGATGCGCGTCGAGCGCTGTCGGGGTCTCGTCGCGTAACGTCGACAGCGGGCCGTCGTCGCCCGGACCGTAGTAGGCCGGGTCCGGCCAGGCCGCGGGCACGTCGTCGTAGGCCAGCCCCAACCGACGGCGGGCCGTGACGTACTCCTGCAGCATCCCGTACTGCAACAGCAATCTGAGCAGCGATCGCAGCGCCCCCGAGTCGTTGTGTTCGGTCTGGTTCTGTGCGAACTGGTAGTACTTCGACCGCCCGGGGAAGTTCGCCCGGGCATTTTTCACGAGTTCGTCCACGAACGCCGTGGGATCGTCGGCGTCTTCGAGCGCGTTGACGATCGCTCGACGACTCTCGGCGTCGGTCATGCCGCCCCAGTCATCGATATCCTCGATTGCGTCGGCGTTCAGCGCGACGTTCTCGGGCTTGATCAGTTCGATCTGGGAGAGCATCTTGACCTCCGAGAACGTCGATTCGAGCAGGATGTCGACGAACTGGCCGATATCGGCGTCGACCATCTCGTGCGGTTCGATCGTCCCCTGCCGGCTGTAGGTCAACATGTGGTTGTAGAACTCCTGGATGTCCCGGCCCGACGAACGATCGTAGTCGTTGATCTCCTCCCGGGATATGTCCTCCAGCCGGAAGTGGCCGATCCGGGGGTCGAGATCGATCCGGCCCTCGCACATGTCGTAGACCAGATCGCGGATCGGCGAGCCACCGCCGTACCAGTAGCGAACCAAATCGTTGACGCGGTCGGCGTGGTCGATCGATTCGGCCGAGAAGGCCATCGTCTGCTGGCGGATATCCGCCGAGATACCCTCGCGCTTGAGTGCGTCAAGGACGCCGCTCTCGTCGGTCGGCCCCGCGAACGGCAGGCCCGCAGCCGCATCGCCCCACAGTTCGCCGAGACCGCCCAGTCTGCTCTCCAGATCACGCGGGAGTTTGTCGTCGATCGACAGTGGTCGGACGACCGGGACGCCGGCCGTGACACCGCCGTCAGGCTGGCCGGCCTGTCCCCCACCGGCCGATCCGTCCCCTGGGCCGCTGTCAGCCAGTTTCGGCAGCTTGGGAATCGCGGGGTCGAAACTGAAAGAGTAGAGGTCGCGTTCGGCCTGCTCGGGGTCTTCCAGCACCGTCGCCGCATACTGTACTCCGTCGAGTGCAGCGTCGGCGACCTCGTCGACGCCGGCCTCGCCCTCGGCGACTTCAGTCGCAATCTGGTCGACGTCGACCCCGGCGACGTCGAGTTCGACCGAGTTGAAGCCGGCGTCGAGCAGTTCCTGCGGGTCGAACCCGTGATCCAGCAGGTCCTCGGCCTTCGCTCCCGCCTCCTTGAGACGGCGAGCGTCGACCCCTGCGTCGGCCAGTGATTTCGGATCGACGCCCGCGGCCCGGAGCGCGCGCGGCTCCATCCCGGCGGCGACGAGCTGGTCCGTCGACAATCCTGAGTCCTTGAGCTCGCCCGCAGTGTAGCCCGCGGCGACGAGCCCGGCAGCGCCCAGTCCTGTCTCCATGAGCTGGTCTGGGCCGTAGCCCTCCGCCCGGAGCTGTTCGGGCGGATGGCCAGCAGCGAGCAGGTCGCTCACGTCACGGCCAGTGCCTTCGAGGGCAGCTCGATCGACGCCGGCCGCCGAGAGTTCCTCCGGGGAGAAGCCGCCGTTGAGCAGTTCCTCGACGGTATAGTTCGACTCGAGCAACTCCCCAGCAGTGTAGCCAGCCTGTCGGAGCGAGCCGGCTGCCTTGCCCGCATCGCGGAGGGTTCCGGCGTCGACGCCAGCGTCGCGAAGCTGACTCGGCCGTGCCCCACCCTGTGCGACACCGAGTGCGTCCGCGCCGGCCTGCAGGAGATCCATGGCCGCGAATCCGGCCTGGACGAGTTCCTGTGCCGGGATCTCACCGCCCGAAAGGTCCTCGACGGCCGCGCCGAGCCGAGCCAGTTCCTGCGGTGACGCACCAGCTTCGAGCAGGTCGCCGATCGGGATCGTCCCCTTCGCTGCGAGTTCGACGACATCCATCCCGGCGTCGACGAGCTTCTTCGGCGCGAGGCCCGCCTCGACCAGCAACTGGGGATCGACGCCGGCGTCGACCAGTGCCTTCGGCGAGAGTCCCTGTTCGAGCAGTTCCATGGGCTTCAGTCCCGCCGAGAGCAGATCACCGAACACCGCCCCCACATCCGCGAAGGCCTCAGGCAGAATCCCGGCCTCGGCCAGCGCGTCCGGCGTCACGCCGGCCTCGATGATGTCCTCGGGCGAAACCTTCCCCGCCAGAACTGCCGCGGGCGTGATCCCCGCAGACTCCAGGGAGTCGGGCGTGATCCCTGCGTCGCGGAACGATGTGGGCAGCAGGGCGTCGGCGAGATTCTGGGTATCCAGGCCAGCCTCCTGAAGGTCATCGACGCCCAGATCACCGTTGAAGAGCTGCTCGACACCGACGGCCTGACCAACCTGTTCGGGCGTGATCCCGAAGTCGATCAGTTCCTGTGGCAACAGTGCCTCTGCAAGGGCCTCACTGGTCACGCCCGCAGCCTCCAGATCCGCAGCCGACACCTGCCCATTGAGCAGGTCGACCGGAGATATGTCGGCGTCTTCGAGCGTCTTTGGCGTGATCCCCAGATCGCGCACAGCCTGTGGTAACACGACGTCGGCGACCGCCCGCGTCGAGAGGCCCAATTTCTCGACCTGCTCGGTCGAGATCTCGCCGCGCAGGAGCGCACCGGGCGTGACACCCGCGCGTTCGAGCGCCTGTGGGGTGATCCCGAGGGATTTGGCCTGTCGCGGGAGTAGTGCCTCGGCGACCGCCTTCGTGGTGATCCCACGCTCCGCGAGTTGTTCGTCCGTTACTTCGCCACGAACGAGTGCGCGGATGGTGAGTCCCTGCTGTTCGAGTTCGTCGACCGGCACCCCGGCCGATTTCAGCCGTGAGCGCGTCGCTTGCGAGGTCTTCAGCAGACCGATCCCGTCCTGGGTCAGCGCGGCGGGCGCGACGCCGCTCTGCTGGACGATCGTCTTCGGGTCGACGCCGCCGGCCAGCAGGTCGTCCGGCGACGCGCCCGCATCGAGAAGCTCGTCGGGTTTCGCGCCCGCGTCCAGCAACAGCGTCGGCTCGACGCCGCCGTTGACCAGCGTGGACAGATCCGTCCCGCGTTGCTGGAGGTCCGAGACCGACTGGCTACCCAGTTCCAGATCCGCGATCACCTGCTGATCCAGTACCGAGATATCGCGCTCGGTATCGACTGCCTTCGTGGGTAAGATTCCATAGGGTTGTGGGCCGACCCGGAGCGCCGGGAAGGGGCCTCGCCCGCGGACGTAGCGCACGAAGTGTCTCCGGTAGGCGTCGTGCCACAGCATGAGCTGCGAGAGTCGATCCCGGCGTTGCGAGCCCTGGAGGTTTTCGGGCATGCCGCCGCCGAAGATCGACGGATTGGCCGTCAGGTCGTTGTGGATCATCAGGTCCTGGAAGAAGTAGCCGAGCGTGGCCGGCCACAGCGCCGAGTTCATGTGGCGGGCGTCTCGCTGCTGGGTTCCGCCGGCGTTCTCGACGTGCTCGAAGACGTGATCCTCGTCTGTGTCGATCGCCAGCGCCCGCGCGAGCAGGTCGCCATCGCTACCGTCGCCGGTCTCGACCAGTGGTTCGCCCGCCTCGATCTGCATGCTTTCCAGCGGATCGTCTTTCGCTGTGTAGCCCGAGGACTCGTCGTGATTGTTGGTCGGTGTCCCCTGTTCGAGAAATTCGATCCCGTCAGTGTAGTGGTGGGCGTCGAGGAGCTCTGTCACCGCGTCCGGAGTAGTCTCGGCGTCCATCGAGGCCTTCACACCGAGCACCGTGAACGTCGAGAAACCGCGGTGTGGGTCGAAGCCGGACAGTCCCGACAGCCGCAGCCGCATGCCCATCCCCACGCTCTCGGCTTCCTCGAAGTCGACCATCCACTCGGTGCCATCCGGCGCTGGCGAGTCACTGGCCTGACTTGCGAGGTCTTCTGCGGCGACCGACTCCGGGCTGGGACCCATCGGCAGCGGCTCTCTGATTGGGTCGCCCTCCACGGCTGCTCGCTTGGTCTTGCCCTTCGGAGTCTCCCACTCGGCGATCGCGATCCAGCGATCGGGCAGCAAGGCCGCCCGGGGCTGCTGGGTCCAGGAGACGGGCCGGCGTGGAACCGCCGGGAACGAGAGTGCTGGTACCTTCGTGGGCAGATCATCCGTATCGCCCGCGTCAGATCCGCTCTCTGAATTGCCGCCTTCGGCTCCGTCGTCGCCCGTTTCGCCCGTGGTCTGGCCGCCATCGCCACGCAGGTCCTCGTCGCCGGACGAGCGCTCAGTAGCTGTCGTGGTGTCGTCGCTCTGGCCGACCGAATCGTCGCCGACCTGCAGTGACGACTCGTCGAACTGTGTGGCGGAGCCATCGATCTGGTCGAGAAGGTGATCGTCGCTGATCTGACTGGTGATGGCGTCGGTGTCCAGCTGCTCGGCGAACGCGCCGGGATACATCCAGTTCGGCCCGCCACCACCTCCGCCCGAGGGTGGCTGTGGCGGTGCGGGCGGGCGAGTCAGCAGATCGCCAGCCAGTTCCTCGTCGTCGGGTTCGAGCGCGTGGACGACGTAGGCCGCCCGCTCGCGGCCGAAGCGATCGAGTAGCTGTTTCCAGGCTCGCTCCTTGAGTTCGCGATAGCGTTTGTAATGGGCCTCGGAGAAATCAGTCGGGTCGATGTCGGCGACCAGTTCCCGGAGTCGCTGGTTCGGCAGCCGATTCTGCAGGTATGCGTCCGAGGGGTTGCTCGGGACGACGTCCGGATCCGGGTGGCGGGCGTACCACAGCGTCGCCCAGAAGTTCTGCCCCCAGCGCACCTCGTCGTCGGTCAACTCCACCTCGTGGGAGTCGCCGTGGATCTGGTCGGGGTAGACCCGCACGAGCAACTGCGTCAGGTCGTCCTCTTTCGCGCCCGCGTCGTCGACGAACCGCGTCTCCATCCGCACGGGCAAGAGTGCGATCGGCTGGTCGTCCATCTCTGGCAGCGGCTCGTCGATATCGGCATACGCACTCGCGAGTTCGCTCTGGAGGGTGTCGGCTCGCGTCTCGCGGGCAGCGATCGCGGCCTCGGTCGCGATCCCGAACAGCGTCACGAGCTGTTCGAGCGTCGTCGTGTCGATCGCCATCGGGCCCCCAGAAGGCTGGAGGACGTCTGTGACTGCCGACTCGACGGCCGACCAGCTGCCGCCGTCGACGTACGAGGCGAGTGCGCTCGCCACGGCGTCGGCGGCGGTCGTGACGGCCCGCCCCTGCTGGAAGGCTGCCTGGATAGTCAGATCGCCGTCCAGCACTGGGTTCGTCAGAAAGTCCAGCGCTCCCCGGCGGTCGTCGCTGTCGCCGCCGAGCCGTTGCAGGGAGTCGATCGCTTCGGCCACAGCCGCGTTCTCTGGTTTGTTTCGCACGAGGGCATCGAGTGTGGCCGAGAGATCACCGTGGACCGCGCGGAGTCGCGGGAGTTCGTCGTCAGCCTGTCGCCAGTCGGCCCGGGCGGCCTCGACCTCGCTCCAGGAACTGGTGCTCATAGATTCCCTCCGAGATCGACGATCGTCGCGGGTGTGTCGATCTGCACGTTACGCCAGTCGGTCTCGTCTGTCGGCGGTTCCTCTGGGATCATGTCGTCTGCGTGGATACTGATTCGAACCGGCAGTTGCCAGGTCGCACGGGCCATGTGCGCGCTGTTGAAGCCCCAGCGCGTCGGGGGCGTGTCCGTCACGTCGTCGGCGTCGTAGGACCAGTTCTCTGCCCCGGGGCGCGAGCCGTCGACGTCGACGTGGGTCACCGACGACGGGTCCTCACCCGACTCGACGATGTGTGCCCACGAGAGTCCGCTCCAGCCGGTCTCGACCTCGTCTTCCAGTTCTTCGCTCGGGGTTCGGGGCGTCCCGCTCGCGCTGGAGACGATTCCGTAGGGCGTCTGCCCGATATCCGCCTCGGTCCCGACGTCCATCCCGAAGCGCGTCTCGGCGGGCGGTTCCTGCAGGACGAAGAACCACCCCTCGTCCGGGTGGTCGTCCGGCTCCGTCGCGCCCTCGTGGTAGGGGTCGTACAGCGCCTCGTCCGGCGAGAGGTCGAACCCGAAAAAGGTGATGTCCGGATCGAGCGTCCCGCGGAAGACGGGGAACTTGACGTCCTCGCCAGTGTCATCTCGGGTGACGTGGGTGTTCGGCAACGCCGGCACGCGGTCGGGCTCCTCGCCTTCGTCGGGGTTGTCCTCGGCGACGGCCTTCGCGACGAAGATATCCGTATTGGGATAGCGCCGCAACAGCTCCCCGCGGATCAGCAGGACGACTTTCGCGTGGTTGTCGTGGGGGCTGTTGATCCCGAGAGCGTTCTCGTCCCAGGTGTGAATCGGCGTGATATCGGCCAGTTTTTCGGGATCGTCACTGTCGATTTTGGGGTTGCCTTTGCGATCCCAGAACCGCGGGAAATACGTCCCGGCACGGTCGGTCGGGAAGTTGCGCCACTGGAGCTCGCGGGCGAACTCGTGGTTCAGTCCCGTGATGAACGCCTCGATGAACTCGGGGTTGGTCTGCAGGACACCGATGCTGTTTTTCGGAATCTCGCCCGCACCCGGCAGGAAGTACTCCTGGTTCAGTTCGGCAAGCAGTTCGTAGGTCGTGTCCGTGAACGTCGGCGCGGCCATCACGTCCTCGACGGGGTCGTCCCGCTGGCGCAGTTGTGGAATCCCGACGACCTCGGCGGCATGCTCGGGCAGCGTCACGGTCGGGTCCAGCCCCGAGATGACCGACGTTCGCAATTTTTCTTTCGAGGGCAATTCAACCTGTTTGGGTTTCGACTGTCCGATCTTCGGGACCCGTGCTGGCTCGCCCGAGAGGAACTCGTCGCCGGCCGTCATCGACATCGTCCGCATCGTCGTCGCGGGACGTCCCTCCATGGACTCTCTGAGGTCCTCACTGGCACCCTGGAGTTGATTCACGGCCTCGCTGGCTCTGTCGAGGTGCCGTCGGATCTCCTGCGGTGGGTCGCCGGCCGCAAGCGACGCCATCGCCGCTTGCACTGCGCCTTCGAGTTCGCGCTGGGCGCGATGGAGCGCCTGGAGGCGCTGGTTGGCGGCCGCCCGATCGAACGAATCGGCGAGGCGCTCGGCTCGTGGTTCGGTCAACACCTTCGCGACCGCTCGCGAGAGCGACTCGAACGTGTTTCGGCGGACATTTTCGCAGTGATCGAGCACGGTCGGCGCGGTTTCGACGAGGTCCCGGACGGTCTCGACGTCGTTTCGTCGCACTGCCATCGAGAGGTCGGTGATTGCACCGTCGGCCGTCCCGGCGTGGGCGTCCAGACTATCCAGCGCCGACCACGCGCGCTCGATGTCCGGCCCCGGTTCGGGCAACTCCTCGTCGTCTTCGAACGGTGTCGCTGGCGGGGCGCCGGCACCCTCCTTCCCGGCGGCCTCGGCGTGCAGTGATCCGCTCATCGGTTGCATCGCCCCCTCAGCGGCCGCACCTGCCGACTCGCCATCCCCGGCCAGCATCTGCTCGGCGCTGAACGAGAGGCCGTCGGTCAGTCGCGGAATCCGGCCGGTTTCGAGGTGGGTCGCGAACGTCGCCGAATCGACCGACGTGCCCGGCCGACGGGCCAGGGGACCGTTCGAGCGGGTGATCCGCCGGAACGCTGGCGAGGACAGTGGCGTCGGCATGTCCGTTTCGAGTGCTGTGCCGTGGACCGTCTTCGTTCCAGTCTCGACGTCGAGCAACATCCCGTGGACGGGCGAACTCATCCCGAGCAGCGAGCCCGTCGAGTACGACTCCAGCTTCCGGTGGCGGAGTTCGAGGATTCCCTTGCCGAGCTGAATCCGTCTGAGGAACCGATTGGCGATATCGAGGTCGCCGAACTGCTCCCAGGCGCTGGTCATCAGCCGCTCCTGTTCGTTCTGTATCACCAGCGTCCCATAGCCCGCGGCGATCCTGTTTCGCGGGTCGCTGTTGAGCGTGTTGAACCACTCCGGATAGTAGTAGATCGACGTGTCAACGTCAGGGTCCTCCAGCTCGGGCACACCCGCGTGCCAGCGGCCGTACAGCGGCGGGCCGACCGCGCCGTAGTCGGTCTCTTCGACCACGTCGTTGGGCGTATTCAGAAGGTCTCTGAGTTCCGATCGCATGTCCGAATCGTAGGTGTCGGGCTCTGCACCGATCGACTTCAGCGCGCCGCCGATTCCGACCGTTCCCGTGTCCGTCGCCTCGTCGTAGGGTAGTTTCAGGTCCACAGGACCGGGGTTGCTGACGTCGATCGACCGGAAACCGATGTTCGGGCCGAACTCGACCGGGTCGAGTTCGCGCGCCAGCGACTCGAAGTCGCCCTGTGCCGAACTCGTGAAGACCCACGAGTGATAGACTGGCAAGCGAACCGAGTCCTCCTCGCCCCAGGCCAACTCCATCGATCCTCGTCCGTCGGGATAGGGGTCGAGCCCCAGCCCGGCTCTCCGGCCGGGTTCGAACGTGGGGACGACGCAGGCGCGATACTTCGTCTCGGGATCGAGATTGCGGGGACACAGCAGTCGGGACTTCGTGGCCGTCGAGCGCGAGCCGAACACCGACTCCGGGGCGTGGCTGCCGACGACCTGTGCGTGGGCCCACGCCCAGGACTCGCTGACGTCGGGCAACTGGTCGGTCGGCGTCTCCAGCACCGGCAGTGGCCCGGTGCCCGCAGGCTTGTAGGACGTGGTCTGGACCTCGACGACGACGAGACACAGCCACGGCCGGTTGCGGCCCTTGCCGTCTGCTCGCCGGGGGCTGAACAGCCACGGGAGTTGCGGGCTGTCGAACTCGACCAGCGGGAAGTAGTTCGGCGGGAACGCCGTCGTCTCGGGTTCGGGTTCCATCCGGACGATCTGGTCGGTGTCGAGATTCGTCACCTCGCCCGGGCCATAGAGCGTCAGTTCGACGCCCGGATTCTTCGTGGTCGTCCCCTCGGGTCCAGTCGCAGTCAGTTCGAGATCGATCTGTGCCGACCCGCTCGCCGGGATCGTCCCGCCGGATTTCGAGAACGTCTCGGATGGCCGATACCCCTCTCTGACAGTCGGATAGAACGTGAACGTGGAATTACTCATGTGAAACCTCCGTCGCCGCAGTGGCGGGTCGTGACAGGCAACGAGTCGCGCTCATCGACTCCCACCCCCCTGACCGTCGGTCGTCGCCCGGCTGGCTTTGACCACCCGGAGTTGGGCGGCGGCCGACGGGAACTGACTCTCGTACCGCGAGAGCGCCCGCTGGGCCTGTGATTTTGACATCTCGCCGTCGGCGGTCGGGATGTCGACCTGCGTGAGATCGGTCGCCCTGGCGACGACGTAACTGGTCTGGCCCATCGAGATCGAGCCGGCAAGCCCGCCCGTGTCGGGATCGCTCCCGCCGCGGACGACCGACTCCTCGCCATCGGCCCCGCTCACTGTGGCGACCGCACCGCCGTCGACGGCATCGACGATCGCCTGATCGCTCTCACTCAGCCGAAACCGGTGATTCCCGACGTTGCGTGCCGGCGAGTGGGCCACAGCACCGACGTCCGCGAGCGCCATCACCTGCTCGTTGGTCATCCCCGAGATCGCAGAGAGACCCTCAGCTCGGAAGCGGCCGAGTTTCGCGAGGTCGGTCCCCCAGTTGTCCTTGGTGCGGTCGATGACCGAACACTCGTAGCCGAACTTCGTCTGGCGACGGTTGCGATCGCGCTTGCCCTCGGGGAAGCCACAGTAGATCCCCGCGTGGCGCATCTTCCGGCCAGCGGGGTGTTTCTCGAAGGAGGGGCTGTTCATCTTCTCCGAGTCGCTCATCTTCGAGAACTGCGCGGGCGCGAAGTCCTCTTTCGTGGTCGCGTCGAAGTCGATCGCGGCCGATCCCTCAACTGTGACGTCGGTGATCTCGAAGTTCGTGTACCCCGAGGGCGTCGCGTTGCCGAACGTCTCCAGTTCGTACTGCAGCGGCGCGATCGTCTGTCTGACACCGATCTCGCCCATCGGATGAGCCAGCACCTCACCCTCGCCCGCTTCGACTTCGCGGAAGGTCGCCCAGCTCGCCCCCGACTCCGGCAGTTGGGCCGTCCAGTTGGCGGGCTTGTTCAGCGCTTTCTCGATCTTCGGCAGGACGCGAGCCGGCGGCAGCTCCTCTTTGTCCTTCGAAGGCCCGATCGTGACGTCAGCCTTGATCTTGATCTCGATGAACAGGATGTTGATCTTGATCGTCCCCTTGATTCGGAACGGCCCCGGGCCGGAGAGCGTCCCATCGATCGATATCGACAGTCCCTTGCCCTTGATCGTGACCGAGAACGAGGCGTGGAAGTCGACGATGAACTTGAACGGATTGAACTGGATCAGCGCGTCGAAGGACAGCTTGCCTTCGATCTTGGCGGGCCCGGCTTTGGCGAGAGCGTGGACGCCCGCCCCGGCCTGGACGGTGTTCGACGTGACGGCGAAATAGCCCGTGAACTCGATCTTGGGGTTGCCGCCGGGCGCGCCCAGGTTGGCCGTCACGCGCTTGAGTTCGGGGAAGTTCTTCGGCGGGTCGTAGCGGGGGTTCCAGCCCCCGACCGACAGCAGGAACCGCGGATCGTCGCCGTAGTTCGAACGCATCGCCATGTCGCCGCTGACCGTCCACATGACGATCCGTGAGTCGTACAGCGAGGCGTCGACCGCGACCTGTTTGTTCGGCGGGTCCAGAAAGCCCGCGACCGACAGATTGAGTTCGATCAGCGGCGCTTTCTCGTCGGGCAGCAGTGCCGAGAGTCGCCCGAGCAGTGCGATCTTCCAGGTCGGGACTTCCAGCACGACCGCCAGATCAGCGGTGATGAGCGTCGGCGTCCCCCAGCCCAGTCTGGCCATCGGCCCGAAGACGTGAGTGCCCTCGTTGGGCGGGAAGATCGCCCGGAGGTCGCTGATGATCCGCTGGGAGTTGGCGACGGGGTTCTGTGGAAAGAGGACGGAATCCATCGACCCCGTCCGGGCGGCCTTGCCCAGCGGCTTGCGCTTCATCGAGCGGTTGACCCCGACGATGCCGCCGACGCCGTTGAGCGTGAACCCGAAGCCCAACTGCACGGGCGAGAACTCCCCGGAGATGATGAGGAGGAGCGAAAAGCCGTCCTCGCCACCAGGGAGTTCGGTCGTGAGCAAGCCGACGGCGTTGATCGTCAGGCTGCCGGCCTTGATCTGGAGGACGCCCGCGTAGCGTTCGTTCTCGTAGTCGAACTCCAGATAGCCGCCACCGGAGACCGCGCCGGCTTCGATCGATATGCCGACGCCCTCCGGGGGCTTGAACGCCATATCGAGCTGTGCGGGACCGAGGTTCCCGCCGTCCTCGGGGAAGGAAACCTCGCCCTCGACACCCATCCGCTTGACCGTGGCCTTGACCGGCCCGAGTTCGACGGTCCCCGAGGCCGCACCCTGAATGATGACGGTTCCTTCCTTGAGATCGACGTCCGCGCTCGCCGAGGCGTCGACGTCCGCGTCGGCATCGACGCCTCCACCACCGCCAGCGCCGCCGCCTCCACCACCGCCAGCACCTGTTCCGCCAGCACCGCCAGCACCTGCCCCGCCGCCCCCTGAACTGGCACCGCCGTTGTCGGGTTCGAGGGCGGCGTAGATTTCCTCGAGGAGGAGCGGCCCCAGCTGTTTTTGCTGGGCCAGGGACATCTCCAGGGTCCCACCGCGCTCGAAGTAGAACCCGGATTCGGACGACCAGCCGACCGTGGCGTCGAAGTCGTAGGCGACGCCGTCGGGGACGACCTTCTTCAGGAAGCCGCCTTCGGGTTTGACCTGGATCCGCCCGCGGGCGGGAATCTCGACCACGAACACGACCGTCTCGCCGTCGTAGTCGATCTTCGCGTGAGTCTGGAAGTACCGGACGCCGATTCCAGTCTTCGAAGGGTCCCCGAGGATCGGCGTGATATCTGCCTCGCCTGGTGGTTCGTAGGTGAGTCTCGCGTCGGCGTGGGCCTCTCGCGCCACTGGTGCGGAGGCGTCGAGATCGAGCATCTCGGGCTCGACCTTCCCGCTCGTGTCGGCCGTGATCTTCATCGCCCAGTTGGCATTGCCCGACACCTTCGCGTTGAACGACCACCCCGAACCGAGATCCTCGCTGACCTCGGCCTGCCCGCTGGTGAACGGCCGAATCGCCAGTCCGGGAAGCGAATCGTTCTCTCCCGGTACCGGGATGATGTGGATCCCCATCTCGCCGCTCCCGCTGCTGTCGGAGACGGTAAAGACATTGATGTTCAACTGTTTGTTCGCGATCTCCGCGGAGGGGCCGGTGACTGCGGGGCCGCCTCCGCCGTTGCCGCCTGCCCCACCACCACCGGTTCCGCCGTTACCGCCGCCTCCCGTCCCGCCTGTGCCGCCGTTCCCACCGCTACTACCGCCGCCAGTGCCGCCGTTACCGCCGGTCCCGCCGTCGAGGCCGTCGATGACCTGCTGGACCTCCTGGGCGGCCTCCTGGAAGGCGGCGTCGAGTCCGAGCGCGCTGACGACGCCTTTGACGTAGAAGAGGACGACATAGGGTTCGAACTCCTGGCTCCCCCAGTTGAAGAGGTCGCCGACGAGGTCTTTCGGGCTGGCGAAAACGTTGGCGAACGCCGAGAGTTCGAGGTCGCCGACCGTTCCGGGGCCGGCCTCGGGCTTGACGACGCCGATGATGACCAGCAGGCTGTGGGCCGCCGGGTGCTCGTCGGCGAGGTACGTGATAAGGAGGTAGTCGAAGACGCGCTCGCCGATGGCGTCGACGTCGGGGTCCGGGGCCTCGATGTCGTCGAGATTCTTGATCGTCTCGAAGATGTCCTTGACCGCCTCGAACACTTCGTCGACGTTACTGAAATCGGGGGTGTTGCCCTGCGAGAGCGGGTCGATGATCGCCGACTCCAGGGTGGCGTAGGCGCCGGTGATCTTCTGGATCTCGCTGACGACGGCGTCGACTTTGACGTCCAGAACCTCGTCGGTGAGGCCCATGTCGTCCAGAAGGTCTGGGACCGTCCCGTTGTTGGCGGCGTCGCCGATCGGCTCCATCACTTTCGCCAGTTCGGCGAGGATCACCTCGTCCGTGCTCGGCTCGTCGTCGCTCATCGGCCTGCCCCCGCTCTGCCGCGTTCGTCTCGCGTCGGTACTGTCGCCGTGTCGCTGCTGTCGATCATTGTCTCCCCTAAAAGTCGCTCACGCTGTCGCCCGGTAGTGGGCGAGCTCATCGGCGGCCCTCCCGGGTCGACGACTCCGCCGACGGTCTCGTATCGCTCAGGTCGGCTCGGTTCTCCCGAACTGGCCGTTCGCGCTGGCTGCCCTGGACCTGTTGCTGGTCTTGCTTACGCTGTGTCTGCTGCTGATTCTGGGTCTCCCGAGGTGGATGTTCGTCCCTGGTTTCGCCGGCCTGGACAGTCGATTCCCGCTCGCTCCCCGTAACGTCCAGCGCCGGCCACGCCCGATAGACGACGGTCGGTCTTGGACCGGCTGGGCCGCGACTGTCGGTGTCGACGCTGTCGACGCTGGCCCGGAAACCCGTCTCGGTGATCCCGACGACAGAGAGTTCGTCCCGACCGACGATCGTCCCATCCGAGTCGGTCGCGAGCCACAGCCCGACTCGACCGTCGTCGTCGTGTTCCGGTGCGGCCGGCGCAGTCGCCGTCTCGGGATCGATCCCCGAGGAGGCCGGCCGCGCCGGTTCGAGCGGCTGGACGTCCGTCAGATCGGCCGCGTTCGCGGCACCCACGTTCCCGGCGGCCACGTTCGCCCCGCGAGTAGCGGCCGACAGGTCCCTGTCGGTCCCGCCGTCGGTCGAGGCTCGCGCCTGCCCGGCCTCTGCGGTAGCCGCAGAAACGCTGGTTCGATCCTCGGGCTGACCCGGCACGACCGCGTGGTGGAGGACGTACTGTCGCAGCTGGTCCCCGGTCGCAATCGCCGTCCCCTGAGACGCACCGAACGGGTGAGGGGTCGCCCCCGACGCGACCTCCTCGCCCAGCGGGGCGGGCGCGATCTGACACTCGATCATCGCGGGCTCGAACCCACAATCCACCGTTCGCGTCTCGCCCGGCCTCGGCAACGAGAACGTCCCCACTGCGGGTCGCAACGGCTCGCCCGCGAGCGCCAGATACGAGATTGGATGCCGGGCCGTCGAGCCCAGTTTGTGCGGACCGTTGTAGACCCGATCGTACTGCAGGCGAAGCGTCTGGCCCAGCGCCGTCGCTTTCGCGCTCGTCCGGCCCGCGAGATTGTCGCCGTCCTGATAGAGCAAGTGCAACGCCGCCGCGTCGTCGCCGACGCCAGCCACCGGGTGACCTGCACCCGGCCAGGCGCTGGACCCGGAGACGGCCTGTGAGAGAGTCGTCTCGTCCATCGACGAGTCCGGTGTCGGCTCGGCGACGGCGTGGCCGACCGAGAACCCGACGCCGCGGTCGGTCGTCCACAGCTGGTCGTCGTCGGAGACGGCCGCCGTCGTCGTCAGCGAGACGTGCTCGGCGTCGATCCCCAGGTCGATCGTCTGCGTTCCCGGTTCGGTCGGCGTCATCACGGTCCCGGTCTCGACGTCGACATCCGATCCCGTCCGGAAGGCCTGATAGAGCACGCGAATCCCGCCGGCCAGCGGGTCGTCACCCGGCACCGAAACGTCGACCTCGAAGCCGTCGCTGGTGGTGTCGGTGACCGCTGCGGTGACACGGCCGGGCGGGCCGTCGGCCTCGTGGCGGACGACCTGCAGCGCGAGGTCGTCGTCGGCCGCGCAGGTGGCCTGGTCGGTGGTGTGGGCGTCGTCGGCGACGGTCAGACATCGATTTTCGATCCCCTCGCTGGTCACGTGGGCGATCCCGCGCGACCACCCCGCCGTCCGGTCGGTCGCGGCGTCGGTCCGCGCGCCGTTGACGGCGCTACAGAGGATCAAATCGGGCTCGAATCCGACCGGGACCGAGAGTAGCCCGGAGTCGGCGGGGATCTCGAACACGCCGGTTTCGTAGCGGGCGCCCTGCTGGGTACCGTGCGGGCGCGGCTTCGGTTTGGGCTTCGGTCGGCCACCAGCGGCTCCACCGCCGCCACCGCCGAAGAAGTAGTACGCGAGCCCGCCGAGCCCGAGTAGTCCGCCCCCGGCAGCCGGAATCGGCCACCACGGCGGGATCGGCAAGCCGCTCTCGTCGGGTTCCTCGACCGTGACGGTATCACACTCGGCGGTCTCCGGTTCCCCGAACGCCGGGTAGACCCTGACGACCGGCGCGTACTCGCCGGTCTCGTTGTAGCTCGTCGTTGCCGTGAATTCCTGGGTCTCGAAGCGGTCGTACTCGCCGTCGCCGTCGAAGTCGTAGTCGAGATACGAGCCGTTCGCGGCTTCGACCCGGATCGTGACGTTCTCTCCCGGTTCGACCGACGTCGGTTCGACCGTACAGCGAACGGTCAGTTGGGGAGCGACGAGTTCGACGTCACGGGTCGTCCGGCCCGTCGCGCCGTCGTCGTCGACGACCTGCAGGCCGACGTTTCGGAAGCCGGTCGTCGAGAACGTCCGTTCGACCTGGGGATCGGTCGTGGACTCGTCGTAGGTCCCGTCGCCGTTGAAGTCCCAGCGGTAGGTCTCGATCGAGCCGTCCGGATCCACGGAGTTCGAGGCGTCGAAGGTCATCGTCTCTCCTGCGACGCCCGGATCGGGACTGTAGGTGAACGAGGCTTCGGGCGGTTCGTTCGGGGGTTCGACTGTGATCGTCGGACACTCGACGGTATCCGACTGCCCGCGCTCGCCGTTGACGGTGATCACGGGCGTGTACTCGCCGGGTTCGTCGTAGCTGTGTTCGACGACGAACGCCGTGGCTTCGGGCCGTTCGTACTCGCCGTCACCGTCGAAGTCGTAGGCCAGGTACGAGCCGTTGCCGGACGCCCGCGCGTCGATGACGACCGTCTGGCCGGCCTCCACTGTCCGGGGTTCGACCGAACACCGAGCGACGACCGGCCGGACCACGGAGACGTCACGATACCGGATGTCCGTGGCGTTTTCGTCGTCTTCGACCTGCAGGCCGACGTTCATGAACCCGGGCGCGTCGAAGGTGTGTTCGACGACCGGCTCGTCGGTGGTCAGTTCGAACTGCTCGTCACCGTCCCAGTCCCAGCGGTAGGTCCCGATCGTCCCGTCGGGGTCCGAGGAGTTCGAGGCGTCGAAGGTCATCGACTCCCCGGCTATTCCGGGATTTGGACTCCAGGTGAACTCGGCGGTCGGCCGGGCGTTCGCGCGCTCGACAGTGATCGTCGGGCACTCGACGGTATCGCTCTTGCCGCCCGGGCCGTAGACGGTAATGACTGGCGTGTATTCGCCGGGCTCCGAATAGCTGTGGTTGACAGTGAATTCGACTGTCTCGGGGCGTGACGTCCCGTCCCCGAAGTCGTACCCGAGATACGAGGCGTTCTCCGAGGCGCTGGCGTCGATCGTCACGTTCTGGCCGACCACGACGGTCTGGGGTTCGGCCGAGCAGCGGGCGATCACGGTGGCCTCGACGATCTCGATATCGGTCCACTGCGAGCCGTTCACGCCGTCGTCGTCTTCGGCCAACAGCGCGATACTTTGCTGTGGCTCCGGCTGGAAGAACGTGTGATTGACGACCGGGCCGTCGGTCGTCTCGTCGATCCGCTCGTCGCCGTTCCAGTCCCAGTGGTAGGCGACGATATTCCCATCGGGATCCGACGACGCGGATCCGTCGAACTCGACGGGCTGACCAGCGACACCGGGATCGGGCGTCCAGGTGACGTTGACCTCCGGTCGCGCGTTGACGTAGACCGAGCCACAGGAAGCGGTCTGGCCGTCGCTGTCGCGGACGACCGGCGTGTACGAACGACCACCCTCGAAGTAGAACGTCGACTGGACGAAGTTGGTCGTGCCGTTGATCTCGTAGACGCCGTCGCCATCGAGATCGAAGTCCAGACTGCTCGTATCGGAGTTGCTGCCGTCGACAATGACCGTCTCACCGGGGTTCACTTCCGACGGCGTCACGGTACAACTGGCGGCCAGTGAGGACGCGGTCGTTCCTGTCGAATCAGTCGCCAAAACAGTCGCGCCAGCGGCGGTGCTTCCGAGGACGACCGCCGCGAAGACGACCGTCACTAATAGCCATGTGCGGGGTCGAAACTGCCCCATCTCAGGCACTTCCTGTCAGATACGTGGATCCCATGTGTGCTCCCTCCGGCCACCCGTCCGAGGGGCGACCGACGATGTGAAAGATTGTGACAGGCTACCGCATAATATTACCTGAAGCTACATGTTTCCTGATATTAAAACGGCGAGAGATACCCACAAGTGTTTCCGGCTTCGTTGCACAGGGACTAGCTGTTCAATCTACAGGCGCGATCACGTCAACTTCGCGTCGATCCGCCGTCGACCGGGAGGCCAACGCCGGTGACGTAACTGGCGCGGTCGCTGGCGAGGAATGCGACGACGTCGCCGAGTTCCCGGGGATCGCCGATCCGGCCGAGCGGGACGTCGGTGGCCCAATCAGCGAGGCCCGCGTCGTAGGTGTCGTACTCGCCGCGCTCGACAGCGTCTTCGACGAGTTCCCGAATCCGGCTGGTCTCGTGTGCGCCCGGGAGCACGGCGTTGACACGTACGGCAGGTGCGAACTCTCTGGATTGTGTCTTGACGAGGCCGATCACTGCCCGTCGAACGGCGTTCGACAGCACGAGGTCGTCTAGCACCTCTCTGACCGACCGAGACGTAATCGCGGTGATGGTTCCGCCGCCGTCCTGAAGATGTGGAAGCGCTGCCCGGGTCGTCCAGACGTAGCTCATCACGAGCAGGTCGTAGGCCTGGTACCAGTCTCGCTCGGTCGTCTCGACGAACGACCCACTGGCGGGTCCGCCCGCACTCGTGACGACGTGATCGAGGCCGTCGAAGCGCTCGACCGTGGTCTCGACGAACGCCTCGACTTCGTCGGGATCGGTGATGTCGGCCTCGACGGCGAGGACGTCGCCGTCGCCCACGGCCCGGAGTTCCTCGCGGGCGTCGTCGACGTGTTCGGGGGTCGTCCCACAGACGGCAACGTCACAGCCCGCACGCGCCAGCGCCTTCGCACTCGCGAGGCCGAGACCACTCGTAGCAGCGGTACAGAGCGCCGCGTCGTCCTGCAGTTGCAGATCCATACTCGGACGATGGAGCGGCGAGACAAAAAGCGCAGTCGTCTCCGCTAGCCGTCGCTGGTTCGCCGGACCCTGACCGTCCCGTCGGCGCTGACGCTGACGAGAATCTCCACCCTGATCTCGCGGCCCACGACCGCGTCGCCGGCGGCTTCACTCACCGTCGATAGCAGTTCCGGCGCCGTGTGTGGCACCTTCACACTGGCGTCGTCACAGGCCTCGAAGACGACGGGTGGCACGTCGTAGAGATCGGTCCCGGCTTCGACGTCGATCTGGACCGGGGCCCGAAGCGTCTCGGCGACGGCGATGGTCTCGCGAGCTTTCCGGACGTTCTCACGGGCGCTGGACTCGATACTCGCGACGTTGGCTCGTGAGGTTCCGAACTGCTCGGCGATGGCCGACTGGGTGAGCCCGCGCTCGCGAAGCGCCAGCACTTCGGCCTGCCGACGCGTCAGAATCGACGCCTCGGAATCGAATCCCGCCTGTTCGAGGATCGAATCGGCGTCAGTCACGGTCGACTAGCTGCCCCAGAAGTTGTCCCGGCTGCCCAGCCGTGGTCCGCGGTCGTCTTCGTCCTCGTCCGCGGTGTCGCGAGCGTCCTCGACGGTCTCTTCGGAGGTCGTCTCGTCCATCTCGAGTCGCTCGACCTCCTCGGCTTTGGCGTGGTTCGAGTGGACGTTCGTTATCTTGACGCGAGCGCGTGCCTCCGGGAGGACGCCGTCGACGAGCACGATGAATCCGTCGTCGGTTCGGCCGACGCCCGCGCCGCTCTCGTGGATGTCCTCGACGTCGACGACGACCTCTTCGCCCATCTTGACTGGCTGGGCTTTGAGTTCCTTGATCGGCTGGTTGTAGTGGTTGCACCACTCAGCTCCCCCGCGGTCGCCGTAGTGTTGACACCCCATCCCGGAGATACGCTCGGTGAATTCGGGGCAATCGTCGGCGAGTGGGCAGTCCGGCATCGTAGTTCGAATTACTCGGCACGGAAGTAAACGCTTGCGGGTTCGCAACGCCCCGATCGGAATGGTGACCGGCCACACGGTCGAAAATCGATCACTCGATGTCGTACTCGACGTCCTCGCCCGCGCCGTCGGGATCGATCGTCACCGCGTTGTCGGTCTCGACGACCGCCAGTCCATCCAGTTCGCAGAGTTCGCCCACAGCCGTCTGCGAGATCGAGACGACCAATGTCCCGAACCGGCGTCGATCCTCGACGCTCCCGCCGAGTGTCTCGACCCGCTTGGCGACCGAATCGACGCCCGGCTCGTAGTCGTCGTCGACCTCGACGAGCAAGGTGACAGATTCGTCTTCGAGTGGATCGTCGGCGATCGTACGGACTGCAGGCGAGACGTACATCGATCGAGAGGAGGTGCGCTCGACACCAAAACGTATCGAAACACTTGGGGTAGCTGCCAGTAAATGAACAGGTGTGTCGACCGTCCACTACAGCGAGCGCCAGTACTTCCGCCAGGACTGGCTGTGGGCCCTGCTACTCGTCGGGAGCGTCCCCGCCGCGCTGCTCGCCAGCGTCGCCGTCGCCGTCGACAGCGATCCCGGAACGAACGTCCCACTGGTGATCGGCGTCATTTTGTTCCTGGTGTTCTCGCCGCTGGTCCTGTTCTATTACGCGAACCTCCGAGTAGAAGTCAGAGACGACGGCCTCGCCCTGCGGCTGTGGCCGCTGCACCTGCGAGCGCGGACGATCCCCTGCGAGGAGATCGAATCGGTTCGACCGACTGAGATCTCACCGATGAGTGAGTTCGGCGGTGTCGGAATCCGACTCAATCCGACGCTGTACCGGTGGGGGATCCGCTTCGACGGGCCGATCGGCTACATCGTCGCGGGCAAGCGAGCAGTCAGGATCGAACGGACCGGGGGACGGGAGATCGTTATCACGTCCACGGATCCGCACACACTCGCCAGTGCCCTCGAACGGGTCTGTCGGTGAAGAATAGTGGTGACGGAAGACCGCAACGATTAGGGTGATCGACCGGATTGGATGGGCGTATGGATACCGAGCGGCTCCGCACAGCGCTCGAAAACGCCGGCGTCACCCAGTACGAGGCCGACGCCTACGTCGCGCTGCTCGAACACGGGTCGGCGACGGCCTCGGAGCTCGCCGAGGCCTCGGACGTCCCGCAGACGCGAATCTACGATGTCGTCCGTAGCCTCGCCGACCGTGGTTACGCCGAGACCTACCAGGAAGGCAGCCTCCAGGTCCGGGCAAACGACCCCGAGACGGTGATCGAAGATCTGGAGAGCTACGCCGACACCTTCCTCGACGCCGCCGAGGAGATCGACCAGCGCTGGAGCAAACCCGACGTCACCCACGCCACCATCAGCGTCGTCTCTCAGCCCCAGACCGTGCTCAGGCAGGCTCGCGAGTGGATCGAGTCGGCCGAACACGAGGTCGAGGTCAGCGCGACGCCCGCACAGTTCGAGCGCCTGCGAGACGCGATCTGTGCGGCCTTCGACCGGGGGGTCGTCGTCAAACTCACACTCACCAGAGAGGACGACGCGATCCCGCCGGCGAGCGACCTCGATCCCGAGATGGGCGAGCCCGGCGGTGCCGAATCCGACACCGACCGGCCGTTCGCGGACGTCCGCGAGCAGTTCGAGGGGTGTGTCACCGAGGTCCGCTATCGCGACATGGAGACGCAGTTTCTGGCCGTCGTCGACCGCGAGCACGCCGCGTTCGCCCCCGAGTCGACGCTCCCGGATTCGAGCCGCTACGGCGTGCTCGTCAACGACGCCTCGCTGTCGCGGGTGTTCTACTGGTTCTTCCAGACCGCGCTGTGGAACACCTGGGAGACCGTCTACTCGACTCGGTCGGAAGGACTTCCGGCCACCTACTCGAACATCCGGGAGTGTCTCCATCACGTCACCCCACTCGTCCGAGACGGCGCGCGCGTCGTGCTCACCGTCGAGGGCGTCGACACCGAATCCGGGGAGTCGGTCGAACTGACCGGCGGGATCTCGAACCTCGTCTCCGCGGAGTACGACTTCGAGGTCGACGCGCCGCCGCTTGCGTCGTTCGTCCACCAGGCGACCATCTGGCTCGACGTCGACGACGAAACCTACACGATCGGCGGCTGGGGTTCGTACATGGAAGACGTCGAAGGCGAGCGCTTCACGGTCGAGTTAGTCGAAGCAGAGGACTGACCGAGGGCTTTTCTGACAGCCAGTCGACGAGACAGGCGATGCGGCGTAGTCGCCGAGCGGTACTGACCTCCGGTGCGGTCGCACTCGGAGGGTGTTCGATGCTGAGCGCACGACCGGACAGCCAGTTCGAACTCGGCCACAGCGTCGATGGGACGGCCCAGATTGGGTTCGTCGGCGACCTCCTGCTGGCCCGGTACGTCCAGGAGAAACATCGGTCGACGCCAGCCGCAGTGTGGGACGAGGTGCAGGGGCGGCTCGACGCGCTCGACACCGTCGTCGGCAACCTCGAATGTACGCTCACCACGCGAGGCGAGCCCTGGCCGGACAAGCAGTGGCGCTTCCGTGGCGACCCGGACTGGGCGACGACCGTCCTGAAGACCGGCAACGTCGGGGCCGTCAGTCTGGCCAACAACCACGTGATGGACTACGGGCCCGTCTCGGTACGAGACACGACGGGTGCTCTCGACGCCGCGGGAATTGCCCACGCCGGGACCGGTGGGGACCGGGCCGCTGCCTTCGCGCCGAGGACGTTCGAGGCCGGGGGCCTGACCGTCGCACTGGTGAGTTACACCGACCGATTCCGCCCATTCGCTGCGGGACCGGACAGCGCCGGGACGTCGTACCTGAACATGGATCCGCGCGATCCGGCAACCCGCCACCGTGTCGAGCGTAGCCTCTCGCAGATTCCTCAGACCGTGGACCTCGTCGTGGCGTCGCTGCACTGGGGCCCGAACTACGAACCCAAGACCGACCGCCACCGCCGGTTCGGCCGGTGGCTCATCGACCGCGGCGTCGACGTCGTCCACGGCCACAGCGCCCACGAGATCGCCGGCATCGAAGTGTACGAGGAGCGGCCGATCCTGTACGATACGGGGACGTTCGTCTCTGACTTCACCGCCGTCGAGGGCCACCGCAACGACCTGACGTTCCTGTTCGAGGTGGTAGTCGACGACGGACTATCGGAGCTGCGGCTGCATCCGGTCGAAGTAGTCGAGAAGTCGGTGCGACCTGCGGGCGAGCGCGGTCGTGAGTGGTTGCGCGAGCGGGTTCGGTCGCGGTCAGCGCAGTTCCGGACGGAAGTACAGCGACGTCCGGACGAGGAGTGGTTCGTGGTGTCGCTTTGAGTGCTCGAGTGCCAGGACGGTGGCGATAGGGGGAGGTGCTACACTGGCGAGTTCACCGCGCCGAAGTAGACTTGCCAGGCCAGTAGCGACTTGGCCACGAGGCTCAGCACGATGTACGCCCGTTCACCGTACAGGTAGTCCTGCCACTTCCAGACGCCGCGATACTGCAGCCACATGTTGATCGCAAAGAGGTTGAACAGGACGAACAGCGAGACGTAAATCACGATCACAAAGTCCGGCGGGCTCCCGCCAGCGTTGAACGTGCGGACGATCGTAACCGCGATCACGATCCAGGGGACGACGCCGGCGATCGAACCGACGACGAACGAACTCCAGTCCGTTTTCTCGGTCAGCCGATTGTGCCGTTCCATCACGAGTCCACAGAGGTTCATCACTGCGACGAGACCGAACAGCGCGATCAGCGTGCCGAGATCCCAGACGCCCGCGAGCATGGCGATCAGGACGATCATCACCGACGCACTGACCGCGTACTCGTACCACCGGTAGGGGTTCATGCCCTCCTCGAGGTAGGCGACGTAACGGTCGTACAGAACCGTCGCGATCAGCGCGTGGGCGATTGCCGAGATGAACAGGAACGCAACCGCCAGATAGGCCAACTCGATCGTCCCGATCGACTCCATGACGGGTTCGAGTTGCTGACTCTCAGTATCGAACTCGAGACGCGTCGCGGTGATCGTCCACTCCCGCGACGAGCTCAAGTAGAGCATCAACGCACCCTGGACGAAGTGTAACGCGCCCATGACCGCGTTGAAACGCCGCAGGTTCCAGTCGTCAGGATTTGTCTTTCCCATGAGATATCTCTTCACAGGCATTTGATATCATAGTTTGGTACCCTGTTGCACAAGTAAACAGGCATACAGCGACCACGGGACCGGCAAATGATCCAGATGAGACTCCCAGAAGCGCTTCGCGAGCCACTCCTCGCAAAAACGTGGGGAAAAAGCCGGACCTCGCTCCGCTCGGTCCGGTGAAACGGCTCACTTCGTTCGCCGTACGTTATGCCACCGGCGTCCGCTCAACGACCGTTCCCTCGACCGTCGGATACTGTTCGACGATCTCCCCGCGTTCCAGATCACCCTCTTCGACCATCTCTTCGAGAAGCCACCACGCCACCTCGACGTGGTTCGTTTTGACTGTGTAGAACTCCCCGGGCACGTCCAGCTCCTCGAACAGTTCGGGTTCGGCGGTGGTCTTGCCGTAGACGATGGTCCCGTCGTCGGTGATCTCGTCGAAGGGGCGGCGGACGTTGCGGGCCATCCGCTTGAGGCGACGGCGGTGCTGGGCGGCGTCCTTGAAGACGCTCGTACAGAAGTAGACTTTCTCGTGGTCGCCCATCACGTCCAGAATCTCCTCGCGGTCGCCGTCGACGGCGCTCATGTGCCCCTCGCGAAGTTCGAAGCCCTCCTCCTGCATCCGGCGGTAGTTGCCGTCGGACATCTCGAACTCGTTGATGTTACAGAAGTCCGCCGCGCCCTCGTCCAGGAAGTCGAGGAACTCCGTCTCGGGGCGGATGCCCGGGATCTCGAACGCCGGGGTCAGACCTTCCTCGCGAGCGATGTAGAGGATCTCTTCCCACTCGGTTCCATGCAGATCGCCCCACTGCTCGTAGGGTGGGTGGAAGCGGATCTCGTCCAGCCCTGCTTCGGCGAGGCGGCGCATGTTCTCGCGGCCGCCCGTGATCCCGGTGTAGAGGTGGGTGTGGTGATCCTCGCCGAACTCCTCTTTGAGAAGGGAGAGGTACCGGCAGGTGCGGTCCATCACTTCCTGGGGTTCGCCGCCGGTGATCGAGGAGCCGAGGGCGTCCATCCGCTTTGCTTCCTCGATGATGTCCTGGTCTTCCTCGACCTTGCGCTCGTTGGCGTAGACGTCGGTGACGTTCTTGCGGTTCTCTCCGAGGGGACAGTAGAAACAGTCCCGCTGGTCACAGTAGCCGTAGACGAAGATGACCATCTTGCCGCCGTTGGCACACTGTTCGCAGCCCTTGGAGATCATCGGTTAGTTACCCTTGTTATCAGGGGCAGCCTCAAAAGTCGTGCGAAAGTGTTCTCGGTGTGTCTGTGGGGTGTTCTCACGACGTTTGCTAGGAATCTTCGCATAGCATTCAACGACTCAAGAAAGCCCTCACCTCGCTCACTTGGAGTCAACTACACTTCTGAAATCAACGACTCAAGAAAGCCCTCACCTCGCTCGCGGTCGCTCTGCCGGATATTCTCGTTCACTTCGTTCACTCGAATAGGGCCGACAGAGCGACTCCACTCCGCCGCGACCGTGGTTCGCCCTTTCAATCCGCCAGGCACCGCAACCTCGTTATCGTGGCCCCACACCTCCCCGGTCGCGCCCGAATTGGGCGCGACACGCTTCCTGACCGCCCCACGGTGGCCGGGAGCGAGTGCGAAGCCAAGCGACCCGGGGAAGGGCAGGCCTGCTGTGCGGCCGCCTGGCGGATTGAAAGGGCGAGGCTCGCTGGCGCTGTAAGGGAGTCGCTGAGCGACCACTATCCGAGCTGAGCGAGGATATGTCGCTCAGCGACCGTCAGCGAGTCGAGGGCTTTCCCTGCTCGTGGTACGTTATGCTGTAGTCACCATTTCCTAGCCAGCGAGTCGAGGGCGTTCCCGGGCTGTCTGAACCAGAAACAACCCCGAACCGACGAGAGAAGCCGAGCCATGATAACTCCTCACATAAAAGCCCGCCGCCACCACGCTCCGGCCGCCGGTAGCAAAAAGCATATCTCCCGGTATGCCCCAGTCTATCACATCGACGCTCACCTATGAACGAAGTCCAACTAGAGGTCGCGAAAGCCTACCCGAACGACTCGGGCAGAGGCATCGCGCGCCTCGACCCCGACACCCTGTTGCATCTCAAACTCTCCCCCGGTGACATCATCGAGATAGAGGGTGGGGACACGACCGCCGCCAAGGTCTGGCGCGCCGACCGCCAGGACTGGAACACCGACACCGTGCGCATCGACGGCTTCACCCGTCAGAACGCGGACGTCGGGATCGGCGAGCGCGTCACCATCAGAAAGGCAGAAGCAGAGAAGGCAGAGAAACTCGTCCTCGCACCGCCCGAGGAAGCCAGCGTCCAGTTCGGCAGCGACGCCGCGGGCATGGTCAAACGCCAGATCCTCAAGCGACCGGTCGTCGAGCGTGACATCGTCCCCGTGATGTCCTCGACCAACCACCCGTTCATGCGCTCGCCCGGGCAGGCGATCCCGCTGATCGCGGTCGAGACTGAGCCCGAGGGCGTCGCGCTCATCACCGAGGACACCGACGTCGAGTTGCGCGAGGAACCCATCTCCGGGTTCGAGAAGACCGGCGGCGGCATCACCTACGAGGACATCGGCGGCCTCCAGAACGAGATTCAACGGGTGCGGGAGATGGTCGAACTGCCGATGAAACACCCCCAGATCTTCAAGAAACTCGGGATCGAGCCGCCCCAGGGGGTGCTGTTGCACGGCCCGCCCGGCACGGGCAAGACCCTGCTCGCGAAGGCGGTGGCCAACGAGACCTCCGCCAGTTTCTTCTCTATCGCCGGCCCGGAGATCATCTCGAAGTACTACGGTGAGTCCGAACAACAGTTACGCGAGATCTTCGAGGACGCGACCGAGGAGTCCCCGTCGATCATCTTCATCGACGAACTGGACTCCATCGCGCCCAAGCGCGAGGACGTCACCGGCGAGGTCGAGCGCCGCGTCGTCGCTCAGTTGCTGACGATGATGGACGGCCTCGAATCCCGGGGCCAGGTCATCGTGATCGCGGCTACGAATCGAGTCGACAGCGTCGACCCTGCCCTGCGTCGACCCGGCCGGTTCGACCGCGAGATCGAGATCGGCGTCCCCGACGAAGTCGGACGGGAGGAGATCCTCCAGATCCACACCCGCGGAATGCCCCTTTCGGACGACGTCGAACTCCCGCGTCTCGCGGACGAGACCCACGGCTTCGTCGGCGCGGACATCGAGTCCCTGACGAAGGAGGCGGCGATGAAAGCCCTCCGCAGGTACTTGCCGGAGATCGATCTGGACGAGGAGGACATCCCGCCGAGTCTGATCGATCGGATGATCATCAAGCGCGAGGACTTCCGCGGCGCACTCAACGAGGTGAGTCCGAGCGCGATGCGCGAAGTCCTCGTCGAGCTGCCGAAGATCTCCTGGGATCACGTCGGTGGCCTCGACGAGGCCAAGAGCCAGGTCAAAGAGAGCGTCGAGTGGCCGATGAATAGTCCAGAAAAGTTCGAGCGCATGGGCGTCGAGCCACCGGCGGGCGTCCTGCTGTACGGCCCGCCCGGGACGGGCAAGACGCTGATGGCCAAAGCTGTCGCCAACGAGACCGACGCCAACTTCATCAGCGTTCGGGGTCCGCAGCTCCTCTCGAAGTGGGTCGGTGAGTCCGAGAAGGCCATCAGGCAGACCTTCCGGAAGGCACGGCAGGTCGCACCCACCGTGATCTTCTTCGACGAACTCGACTCGCTTGCACCGGGACGAGGCGGCGAAGTCGGGAGCAACGTCTCCGAGCGCGTCGTCAATCAGCTCCTGACGGAGATGGACGGCCTCGAAGAGATGGAAGACGTGATGGTCATCGGCGCGACTAACCGCCCGGACATGATCGACCCCGCCCTCATCCGTTCGGGGCGGTTCGACCGCCTGATCAACATCGGCGAGCCGGACGTCGATGGTCGCGAGCAGATCATGAAGATCCACACCGACGACACGCCGTTGGCCCCGGACGTGAGCCTGCGCGAGATCGCCGAGATCACCGAGGGCTACGTCGGGTCGGATCTGGAGTCGATCTCACGGGAAGCGGCCATCGAGGCCCTCCGGGCCGACGACGACGCCGAGGAGGTCGAGATGAAACATTTCCGGTCGGCACTCGAAAGCGTGCGGCCGACGATCACCGACGACATCCGCGACTACTTCGAGAAGATGGAAGACGAGTTCCGCGGCGGCGGCCGCGAGATGGACCGTCAGCGCGGCTCCGGCCGGATCGGATTCCAGTAGACGTCGACGCTTCGTTTTCGCGACCGAAAGGCTCCAGATTCAAGACCCTGCGACCCCCAGCCTGGGTATGCCCAGCGACTCCGATGATCCCGAGCCGGACGCCCCGAGCGATCCCGACGCCGTCGACGACACGCCGACGATCGCCTGCGAGCGCTGTGGCCGCGCGTGGGATCTGGACTACGAACTCGACGAGATGGCCGTCGGGAATCTGGCCGTCGAGCAGTTCGCGCTCGACCACCAGCGCCATACAGGCCACTTTCCGGACGGGATATCGACCTGGCAGGCGGAGTGTCGAAACTGCCCGGAAGAAGTCCAGCGCCTGGAAGAGTCAGCCGCCCGGCGATGGGCCGAGACGCACGCTCGTCACACCCGCCACACGGTAGCGGTGACACACGCCGACGGGGAGACGACGCTGGTCGACGGGCCGGCCTAGTCGAGCACAGCCCGCACCCGAAGTCGCCGGTAGTCCGCAGTCCAATCCTCGCCGTCGTAGTGCGATTCGCGCAGTCGACCCGCCACACCGTCGAGAATCGCCTCGCATTCCTCGTCGGAGACACCCTCGAAGAACGAATCGCCGAACATCTCGATCCAGTTTCGCAGGCCGTCCTCGCCTTCGAGTGTGGTCGGTCGATCGAACAGTCGTACATTCTGGACTTCGAAGCCCGCCTGCTCCAGTCGCGACGCGTACGCGCCGGTCGACGGGAAGTACCACGGGTGCTCGAAGTCGTGGCCGCGAGCTGTGAGTTCGGCTTCGAGCGCGCTCGTGATCGACGCGACGTTGCCGTGGCCGCCCAGCTCCGCGACGAAACGACCATCCGCGGCGAGCGCGTCGGCCACGCGGGCGAGCACGGCGTCCTGATCAACGCCGGGAATCCAGTGGAGTGCGGCGTTGGAGAAGACGGCCTCCACAGCCGATTCGAGCGTGAATTCGCGGGCGTCGGCCAGTCGAAAGTCGAGGTCGGGATACGTCTCGCGAGCCTGGGCGATCATCTCGGGATCGGCGTCGATTCCGACGGCGTCAGCGCCGCGTTCAGCGATATCGTGAGTGAGATGACCCGTGCCACAGCCCAGGTCGAGGACGCGTTCACCGGGTTGGGGGTCGAGTACCTCGAGCAGGTCGACGCTGCGCTCGTAGACGAAACTGTGACGCTCGTCGTAGTCGTCGGGGTCCCACTGGTTCGCGTCGGCGGTCATAGAAACAGTGGCGTCACCGGGCCTGAAAACCCTGCTGGAGGTGTGTCACTCAGTCACGCGGTCGAACGATTTCCGCATCCGGACACACTCCAGAGTCACGTCGTGGGGTCCGCTGGGTTCGTGTTCGACCAGGCCGAGTCGCTCGTAGGTAGCCTGCTCGTAGAAGCCGACGGCGTTCTTCGAGGCAGTCAGTTCGAGGTAGTCGGCACCACGCTGGCGAGCCGTCCGTTCGAGACAGTCGAGAATCGCCGTCCCGACGCCCACCCGAGCATGGTCGGGATGGACGTACACCGCGTACAGTTCGTTCTCGGATGGCGAGACGTCGCCGAACCCCACGAGTGGTCCGTCGTCGGCTTCGGCGACCACGACGACGTGGCCCGGATCGTCGATCGGATACGACGGGCCGCCCTCAGTGTACGCCCAGGCGTCGACCTGGCCGTCGTCGTACGCGTCGGGGCCGAACGCGCGGATCGAAGCGACGTGAAGATCGAGCATCGCGTCGGAATCGCGCTCGGTCGCTTCACGGACAGTGACCATACGAGTGCCTACCGCTCGCTGGACGGTGTTCGTTTCGATAGTGTGAGAAGCGCTCCCGTAGATCGAGAATTGGTCGGCTACTCCTCAGGAACGTCCGGATCGTCTTCCTCAGTTCGCGTCTTGTCCAGATCCTTCTCGCCGAAGGAAATCGAGGGTATTTCGCCCTCGATTAGACTGAAAACTGCCACACGTAGCGGGTATATAAACCTCGGTATCGCAGACTCAGGTGGCTCAAACCGCCATAACCTCCGGTCAATGTTGCCGATTCAGCGTGCAGGGTATCACCCTTATAATGGTTTTGGCAAAATCGAGGGTTTAAGCCCTCATACCACCATTATTGGAGTATGCTGGTTGAAGCAAAGGCCGACTCAGGAGACACATCTGCGTCTGCCGAGGCTGCCGGACTCCGCAGGAGAGTCAAGATGCAGAACACGGACCACGACCTGCGGGAAGTATCGGCGCAGAGAGCAGCAAAGCGGTTCAAGAAGTGGGCCAAGGAGGAATACCAGCCTTCTACCTACGAGAACCACTGTACGACCGTCAATATGTTCGTAGCGTGGCTGAGCGACACAGATTACACGCTCGCCACGATTGACGGATGGGCACTCGGAGAGTTTCAGGACTGGCTTAGAGAACAGGACTACGCCAACGTGACGCGCAAGCAGTACCTCAGCCAGTTGAACGTGTTCCTCCGGTGGGCTGCTCGACGTGAAGTGATGCGCGAGGGACTGGACGACAAAGTAGAGCTGCCGGACTTGAGCCGTGACGACGTTCGTTCAGATACCAGCATCGGACCCGACAGAGTACAGCGGATTCTCGACTATATGGACCGCTATCAGCGGGCTTCTCGGGAGCATATTATTGTTCTGCTGCTGTTCAGGACCGGCGCGAGACTCGGCGCACTCCGTGGTGTAGACCTGTCTATGGTCCATCTACAGAGCGACAATCCCCGGATTGAGGTTCGACACAGGCCGGAAATCGGTTGCCCACTCAAGAACGGGGAACGGAACAAACGCGAGGCTGAGAGACCCATCGTGATAGGCGAAGAAACGGCGCAGATAGTCGCTGAGTTCATCGAACACCACCGAATGGATGTGACCGACGACCACGGTAACAGGCCTTTGCTGACGACCAAATACGGACGTGTCAGCGATAGCGTCATCAAGAAAACCGTCAGACAGTGGACCTGTCCCGCTGCAACAGACGGAGACTGCCCAATTCACGACCACAGACCCTCTCGTCGGGAAGTGGGAAGCTGTGCAAACGAGTGTGAACACACGAACGCCCACAGTCTCCGCAAGGCTAGCATCACTCACTTCCTCAATCGAGGGGTCTCCGTCGAGGTGGTCAGCGATAGAATGAACGTCAGCATCGAGACTATCAAGAAGCACTACGACAGGCCTACAGACGACGAGAGAGCCGCACGACAGGAGGACGCGATGAACAAGGTGTAGCCAAGATACAGACTTTCACGGCTTCGTATCCGAATTTCAGCGGTCCAGCGAGAGAGTCGAAGTTAGCCGGGGTCAAATCGGTTCCAGTGACACAAGTATACTATCCCCCCTCGAAATATGGACGTTTCAGTACACTCAAGAGGCTGAAAATCGGGGGCAAAAATCGCGTTCGCAAAACCCCAAGGGCTCAGACGGAGCAAATACCAACGCAAATCGGCGATTAGTGAAAATCGACAGACGTGAAGACACCATCACTCAGAAGACCGCTGACGGCTCGCGTGTGTGCGCTCGCGCTAAGCTTGATAGAGGATTGTATGTTCAACAAGTGGATGTACAGTATTCGTATAGGCTACACCCTCCGACCCCTCCGTAAAGGAGGGGTCTCCGGGTGTATAGCGTGTATTGAGCTTGTTGTACAGTGGTTGGAATCCTGTGTATACTCAGGGGTTCGCAGCAAAGCTGCTCACCCCAAAGTGAACACACTGCTCCACATATCGGAACCGCTGAAGACTCTGAACATCAAGCCAAAGAGTCGGCTGCATTAGAAGCGGTAGGAGTGTGTTTAATTTGACTGCGTATACAGAAATCGAATACAAGAGTATCAGGACCTCTGAAACCCACTCATACCACTTTCAGTGTTTATGGGGGATAGTCACTCGCGTAAATCTGGAATGCGCGCTGGTCCAGAAATCAAAATACAAAAAACACTCTTTAGAGCTTCTACAACCGAAAATAGGGGTTTTAGCCAACTCTCGGAAGCCGAGATTTGCAGAATAATGCTAAACCGCTTTGCGCGTTGATTCTGCGCCGATAGTTTTACATCCCTTGATGCACACAGACACGTCTGTTGGGAGATAGCGTAACACTGTGGACGGCCCCCCTTCCAACTGGAACCGGCCACAGGCTCCCGACAATGGAGAGCTATGAGTACGTTATCGACACCGAGGTATAAGAGTATGGGTGAAGACCAGCCGACGAAGGAAGATATGTTCCCGTGTGGTTCGCAGGAGATGCGTCCCGAGACCGGGAAAGACGTAGAGGATGGTATCAACGGTACTGTTACCGTCTCAGAGAAGACGCTCAATGCTATTGGCGTCGGAGCGAACGACAAGGTTCAGGTGCTGGTCGAAGCGAACGGGAAGTCTGCGTCCACTACGCGGGAAATCCACGCCAGTGGAAACACGTTCACGCTTCCCAAGAGCTTCCGGCAAGACCTATCACTGGAACCGGGTGACGAAATCCGGTTTTGGATTGATGCTACGGAGGAACCGGAACTGACTCCAAAGCAGAGTTCTCTCACCAGTGATGAGAAGGACCGCGGTGAAGACTTATCGGTCTGGTTCGTCGGCGAACAAGAGTACCACTACGTTGCTTCTGAAGACGCTGATGAGACGCAATGTGGCCGTTCGTTGGAAGACGGGGACTATCGAGGGCCAACCGACGACCCCGGTGGATTCCTTGACTTGTGCAGCGACTGTGCCGTTCGCAGTTCCCGTGAGATGACGATTGCTGAAATCATCCAGTGGCTTGGAGACAAGGCGGGCTTCGAGATGAAAAACGGAGGGCCAGATGCCTTTATGAACAAGAGCCAACTGGTTGCCCTTCGAGACTACATCATCGAACTCGAAGAGCAGGCTGACTCGAATTAAGCTCTATCAACTCGTCATTGTCGTCCTTTCTGTTCTATTCTCGTCTTCTGCGTTCAGTTACCCAATAATGAGTTGCTATTAGCCACAGTAGCCGAATGGTTTATTATTGCCCAACCATTATCTACTGTTGGAGATGATAACCAATGGAACTTGAACTGTCCATAACAGTTGATGAAGACGAGATAGACGTGGTCAAAGAAATCATCTCGGCCGTTGATGATGGAGAATCAGCCATCAGCTTGCTCTCTGAACGTGAGCGTTATGTTCTACGGGCATTGTGGCAGAATCGTAGTGGAGCAGCACGCCGAGTGATTCATCAGGATGCAGCGGGATTAGACGGGTCGCCGTTCACTGACCCAAACACCAACGGCAAGGAGCGTGATGAAGTGGGGAGCATCCTCAGTAAACTCGCTGAAATAGGTCTCGCTAAGCGCGAAAAGTCAACTTGGTATCCAAGCGAAAATACCAAGCTTGTAGACGAGATGGAACTGGCTCAGTCAGAGAATTAGCTGGGGGAGAATCTGACCGCATTTTCAGTTTATTTTTGCAGCCCACAGAGACATAGCCTGATGCATTCAGGGGAGTGGAATATAAAAAATCTGACTACACTACGTATTCGCAGGGTCGAACAACAACCAAAAATCCTTTGTGAATCGCTCTACTAACTACTTACGTGGAGTCCGACCCGTCTTCGGTGGATGTTCGATTTATGTCATCCTTCTCGCCGAAGTAGATCTCGGCGCCGTCCTGGGCGACTTTCTCAGCGAGGACTGCACACTTGACTCGCATCGGCGAGATGTCGACCCCGAGCATGTCGATGACGTCGTCGCGATCCAGAGCTTCGAGGTCCTCGACGGACATCCCCTGCAGCTTCTCCGAGAGCATCGACGCCGAGGCCTGGGAGATGGCACAGCCGTCTCCGCGGAAGGCCACGTGCTCGATGGTGTCCTCGTCGTCGTCCAAGACGATGTCCATCTCGATGGTGTCGCCACACATCGGGTTCTCGCCGACGTGGGTGAACGTCGCGTCCTCGATCTCCCCGTAGTTGCGCGGGTTCTTGTAGTGATCGAGGATCTGCTGGCGGTACATATCCGAGCCTCCGATACCCATTGTTAGATACGTGTACGCGAGTCGGACCGAAAAGCGTTCCGAGGGAGGTGCTCGCATGGCGGCCCAGACCGAAACCACGTCCGGTTACTGCCCGAGCGTTCGAACCCATATGGCTTTGCCTCTCGGCTTGACATCCTCCTGCGCTTGAAGACGCAGGAATCCCGAGCGTTGAGAGTTTCAGGTTTGCAACCATGACTCCAGTTTCTTCTTCGGGAACCCGTGTAACCCATCACGAAACGGTGGCTGACTGGCGGTGCCAAACCGCCGGTACTCCTATCCTTGGCGTCGTTCGACCCCCATCTGTTGTTTTTGCCAGGAGGGAGTCACCGTCGCTTCGACGGACTCGGAGTTACCTTTGGGCTTGCTCAACCAACAGGCACAGGGGCGAACGTGTCTGCGTTCGTGTTCACCATGTTGGCGTTTCGGATATTGTCTTATTAGTGGCGGGTAGACCGCCTCCGAAGGTCATTCGGAATCGCTCCGTTCCGACCTGACCTTACCCTCTACTACTGAGTTTCATCACTTGAAATTACGGATTTTGGAAACGCAGGACTGCCATCGAACGGTGGTTCGTGTAGTGTATTGTCGGATTCATCCTGCGCCTGAAGGCGCAGGTATTCTCCTTGAATCTGTATAAAATGCTTCCAGAAGACACCGTAGATGGATACCTCCGAGGGCGGATCTATTTCTGTGAGCCCGACGCTGACACCGCGTCGTATCGCCGTCCTGTACCTCCTGTTCGGCCTCGCGTGGATCCTCTCCTCGGATATCCTCCTGTGGCTATCAACGCGTGATCCGGTTGTCTGGGTAGGGACCGAAGCGACGAAAGGTGTCGTGTTCGTCGTGCTTTCGACTGGGCTAGTCTACTGGCTGACAGCGCGGTCACGGAGGAGATACGCGGAGGCCAACGCACAACTCCAGCGACGGACGCGCGAGTTGAGTATCTTCCATCGGATCCTCCGACACAACCTCCGGAACATCGCGACGGTCATCGGCCGCCGCGCAGAGGCGGCACGGCACGTCGATGCCGTCGAGCCGAACCTCGACGTGATCGAACGGAAAGCCGACCGGCTGACCACCCTGGCCGAGAAAGCGAGTCTGCTCCGCAACGTCTCCAGCGAGGGATCGGCCGACTGGGTCACCCAGGACCTCCGAGGAACGGTCGAGACAGTCTGCGATCGCTACCGCGAGAAACGGCCGGGCACGACGGTCTCCGTCGAGGGTCCTGCCGCTCTCGAAACGGCTGTGCCCGAGCGACTCGAATTCGCGCTCGCGGAGCTCCTCGAGAACGCGTTCGTCCACGCCGGCGACGCGCCGGCAGTGCGGGTCAGCATCGAGCAGTCCGAGACGGAGAACTCGATCACCGTCACCGACGACGGTCCCGGTCTCCCCTCGTCCGAGCGAGCGGCGCTCGAAGGCGACGTCGAAGACGTCTTCGACCACTCCGAAGGCGTGGGGCTCTGGCTGGTCCGCCTCACGCTCGAAAACGCGGGCGGTCGCGTCGAGATCGTCGACGACGAGCACGACGGCGCGGCCATCGGACTCACGTTCCCGCGAGCCGACCCGACCGTAGCCGGATGAGAGGAACGGGGATTTCGTCTCGGGCCAACTGGCGGTCACCCGCTCTGGTCGACGCCAGCAGCGACGGCCGTGACAGCCTCGATGCGACGCTGCAGTACCGCTGGGTCCGTTACCGTCCCCCTGGCGCGGTGCTCGACGTTCCGTGAAGCGCCGGCGTCACCATCGCCGCCGGCCATGCTCAGCATCCCTTTGGCGATCGTCCCACCGAGACCCTCCGCGTCGTCGAGTTCGTCCATCATGTCGTCGACGGCGTTCGCCTTCATATCACCGACCGCGACCGGCCCCTCGACGGTCGCGATGGCGTCTCTCGCCCGGGACGTGAGCACCGAGCGCGCCACCGCCTCGGGGACAGCGCCCCGGACCTGCATCCCCGCTACCTCCTGCAGTTGCGCAGCGTCGACGTCGTGATCTGGCGTCTCGTCAGCCGCCACGTCCGTCCCGAAGACAGCGTGCCACTCGACCGGGCTATCGAGTTCGGCCTCAACCACGGTGAACGTCTTGTTCGAACTGGTCTCGCCGCCGCCAGTGCTGTAGGTTCGCGCCCGGACCGGCCGACCGTCGACGAGTCCGGTGAGCGTCCCCTTGTCGCTCTGGTCGGGCGGCCCGCTGGCGAATGCCGGGCCCCCACTGGAAGTCAATCCCACTGCCGCACCGGTCTGTTTCCAGGCCCGTCTGTCGAGGAGACCCGAGATCAGTGCGCCAACCACGAGGACGGCGAACACGGCCAACACGGCGGTGTACGGCGGCCCGGGCAACTGCTCGGGCGTGACGATGGATTCGATCGCCCCCGTGTAGGCGAGACCGATCCCCGCGGAGACGCCGATCACGACGAGCGCAAGCACGAGCTTCGAGGTTCGAACCATCTGTGTGACCCATCACTCTGTTTTTCGTTCAGCCCAGATAAGTGTATCTTCGGAATCAGGTCCAAGGAGGGACACATCATCTCAATAGAGTCCGACCCTGGTTCTCGAAAGCGCGATGTGGGATCTCACACGATACCGACGGCGACGAGATACCACGTGCCTTCGTAGCGGACGTACTCGGGACGGTCACTCTCGCCGAAGCCGAACGGATTCGATCGCTCGTCGCTGGGTCGAAACGTGAGGCCCCCGTCCGCATCAAGCGCTCGCAGGAACGTCTCCCGACGGGTCCGAGTCAGGTTCTCGAACCGCGCCGACTCAGCATCCGACAGCGGCGGCGCGACGCTCGCGTCGACCCGCTCGACGGAGACGAACTGGGTCCCGTAGGGGTACTCCATCGTCGTCAGCGTCGGCGCGTCGGTCTGTGTCGGCCCCTCCAGCGTGTCCGTCTCCTCGACTGTGGGCGCCTGTCCGGCGTCCGTCGAAACACAGCCTGCGGTCACGGCAAGTACGACGAGCGCCAGCACCCGGAGGAGGACGGCAGCCATACTAGCCTCGCCCGACATCAGTATCAAATGTTTTCTGGAGAAGGAGTCCGTCGAACGGGGTCACTCACTCGCATCCCACGACATCGACACCGGTGATCTCGAAGCGTGCACCGCCGTCGTCGCTCTCGCCGACGGAGATCGTCCAGTCGTGACTCTCGGCAATCTCGGCGACGATCGACAGGCCGTAGCCGGTCCCCGTCTCGTCCGTCGAGAACCCGGGCTCGAAGATTCGATCACGGATCTCCGGGGCGATCCCCGGGCCGTCGTCTTCGATGAAAAAGCCATCCTCCAGCGGGCCGACCCGGATCGTCACCGACGAATCGTCGGCCGTCGCGGCGTGCTCGACCGAATTCCGGTAGAGATTCTCCAGGAGTTGCTGGACACCGCTGGGGTCGGCCCCGAACGACAGTGTCCCCGCGACGTCGAGGGTTGCGCCGTCGGTCTCGACACTCTGCCAGCACTGCGCTGCGAGCGATTCCAGTTCGATCCGTTCGGTGTCGGTCACGCGGTCACCCTCGCGAGCGAGCGTCAGCAGGTCCTCCAGCAGTTCGTCCATACGCTCGTGCATGGCGGCCACGCGATCGAGGTGCTCGTCGTCGGCTTCCGAGAGGTCGAGGTGACCGCGAGCGACCTCCAGCGGGTTCCTGAGGTCGTGGCTGACGATCGAAGCGAAGCGATCGAGACGGTCGTTCTGGCGCTGGAGACGGTCGGTCTGACGCTCGAGTTCCCGCTCGCGGTCGAGTCGGGTCAGCGCCGTCGCGGTGTGGGTGAGCAACAGCTCCGCCAGTTCCAGGTCGTCCGCGTCGAAGTGGTCGACCTCCGCCGAGATTGCCTGGAAGACGCCGTGCTCGCCCACGGGGACGCTGAGCACGCTCCGGCAGTCGTCTCGATACCTCGCGATGTCGTTCTCGCGGATGTCCGGAGCAGTCGAGGCGCTTCCCTGCTGGAAACACTGCCCCGCGAGTCCTTCGTCGACGGCGAGCGGATCGATCGCGTCGACGTCGAGCCCCTCGGAACTGGCTTCGATCGGGAGTCGGTCGCCCTCCCGGAGCATGATCGCACACTGGTCGAACGCCAGGACGTCGTCCGCGGCCTCGATCGTCCGCTCACAGACCGCCGTCTTGGTGTCACAGTGCTGGAGCGCGGCTGCCACGTCGTGCAGTGCGGTGATCCGCTTGCGATGGCGAGTCCGCGCGCGCTGGCGTTCCTTTCGCTCGGTCGTGTCGGCCACGATCCCGATCACTCGTTCGGGGACGCCCGCCTCGTCGGTCCGGCACTCGCCCGTCAGTTGGACCCAGCGCCACCCCGCGGCGCTCGGAACGCGGAACTCGACGTCGATCTCGCTGGCGTCGCCGGGATCGACCAGTCGATCGATCGCGTTCACGTCCTCGGGATGAACCTGGTCACGTAGCGTCGACGGCGACAGCGTCGCCCGATCGTCCAACCCGAGAATCGCGGCGGCTGCGCCGTGAAAATTGACGTCCCGGGAGTTGAGATCCCAGTCGACGACGCCGACGCCCGTGACTGCCACTGCGAGCTCGAAGCGCTCGGTGAGTCGCTCCAGTCGTTGCTCGTAGCGTTTGCGCTCGGTGATGTCCTCGGTGAACCCGATCAGTCCGGCGACCGAGCCGTCGTCGCGCCACGGGACCTTCCAGGTCGAGAACCACTTCTCGTACAGCGGCGAGCGCTCCTCGCGGTCGACGACCCGCTCGCCGGTGTCGATCACCTCCAGGTCGTCCTGATAGGTCTCACACTCGCCCGGGGGAACACCGACGACCTCGTAGTCGGGCTTGCCCAGGAGCATGTCCGCGTCGAAGAGCGTGTCGGTCACCCGGATGTGCGTTCCAGTCTCGTCTTTGACGTAGAGGTGGATGTGCTCGGGGACCTGTTCGAACAACGAATCGAGGATCGACGACGCCCGCCGATGGTCTCTCCGTTCACGGCGCGTCCTGGCCGCGTCGTGGACTCGTTCGAGGAGTTCCTGCGGCCAGTCCTCGTCGTCACGGTGGACGTAGCCGTCAGCACCGCGGTTGAGTGCGCTGGCCGGCACGGTAGGATCGGAAACGTCGTCACAGAACACGACCGCGACGTCGTCGTGTTCCGCACGGATCGAGTCGAGCAACGCGACGCCGTCGCGCTCGGGAAGTCGGGCGGCTGTCACCACGCAGTCGAACGTCGACGACGACAGCCGCGAGAGGGCCGCTTGTGCCGTCGAGACGCCCTCGTACTCGAACGCGGTCGCCTCCCGAACGACGGTCGCCGTCTGCTCTCGAACGGCGTCGTCGGAATCGACCTGCAACAGGCGACGCGACTCGCTCATCACGCCTACGTCTCCGCTCGACGCACATTCGTGTTTCCCCCGACCCCGTAGCTTGCCTCGACTGGGGGTTCATCGTCGGAGTTTTGCCCCCTCGCCGTGGCGTGTCTGACATGCAAGCAGTGCTTCTCGCTGCAGGCCAGGGGACCCGTATGCGACCGCTGACCGACTCGCTGCCGAAACCGATGCTCCCGGTCGCAGACCGACCCTTGCTGGCCCACACCGCCGACGCAGCCGTCGACGCCGGCGCGGACGAACTGATCGTCGTCGTCGGCTACGAAGCCGACGAAGTACGGGACTACTTCGGGGAGAACTACCGCGGCGTCCCAGTCACCTTCGCCATCCAGGAGTCTCAGGACGGAACGGCCGACGCCGTCCGCGCTGCGGAGGAGTACCTCGAAGGACCCTTCGCCGTCCTCAACGGCGACAACCTCTACGACCGCGGATCAATCGAGTCGCTCTTCTCCTCGGGGCCGGCGCTGGCGACTTTCCAGGTCGCTGACCCCTCGAACTACGGCGTCATTTCCGTCGAGGGTGAGTTCGTTTCGAGTATCGTCGAGAAGCCGACCGACCCGCCGACTGACCTCGCGAACACGGGTGCGTACGTCTTTCCCGCCGAGACTCGCGAGTGGCTTGACGTCCCCGAGAGCGAGCGCGGCGAGTACGAGATCACCGACGTCGTGGCGCGAGTGATCGACGAGTACGACGTGACGCCCGTCGAACTCGACCGCTGGCTCGACGTCGGTCGGCCCTGGGAACTGCTGGAAGCCAATGAGTGGAAGCTCGGCGACCTCGACCGCCGGATCGACGGCGAGGTCAGCGACGACGCCGACCTCCGGGGCACAGTCGTCGTCGAGGAGGGCGCGACCGTCGAACCGGGCGTCGTGATCGAAGGCCCCGCACTCGTTCGCTCGAGCGCGACCCTCGGCCCGAACGCCTACGTTCGTGGCGCGACCCTCCTCGGGGAAGACACCCACGTGGGCCAGAGCGTCGAACTGAAGAACACAGTCGTGATGGCCGACAGCAACGTCCCACATCTCTCCTACGTGGGTGACAGCGTCCTCGGGCGCGAGGTGAACTTCGGCGCGGGAACGAAGGTGGCGAACCTGCGTCACGACGGCGGTGACGTCCGGCTCACAGTCAAGGGCGACCGCGTCTCGACGGAGCGACGAAAGTTCGGCGTCGTCGTGGGTGACGGCGTCAAGACGGGGATCAACACGAGCCTGAACGCCGGCGTGACACTCTCGACCGGGGCGTCGACGACGCCGGGCGAGGTCGTCACGAGGGATCGGTGACGCCCCGTCGGAGACATTACGCGAGCTCGTGACGCCTGCCCTGGGAGAGAGAGCGTCGCGTCGAGAAGGTGGGGTTAAGTATCCGCCGGCCCACGGTTCGGTAGAAGATGGTCGATCCGACTTCGGACCTCGGTGAGGACGTCACCGAGGAGGACGCGCCGACGTGTACGATCTGTGGTGACCCGATCGTCCAGGAGACGACCCACCGGGTCGTCACCTGGATCGAGGACGGAGAGGTGCAGACGGCACACTTTTGTGACGAGACGTGTCGCGAGGAGTGGACACATCCCGAGCAGCGCGAGTGAGTGGCCGAGTTTTCCGAGAAATTTCGAGCGCAGTCTGTCGACGGCGATCAGCCGTCCAGATCGATCCGCGTGGCGTCGATGATTCGCTCGTCGGCCAGTAGTTGCTCGATCACGTCGTCGCTGACGGGATCGTCGAGGTTGTACACCGTCAGGGCCTCGCCGTCGATGGACTGGCGAGCGTTGGCCATGCTGGCGATGTTGATGTCGTGCTCGCCGAAGACCCGACCGATGAAGCCGATCACGCCCGGTTCGTCACGGTTGCGCGAGAGCAGCATGTGGCCGTGGGGCTCGGCGTCGACCCGATAGCCGTCGATCTCGACCAGTCGCGGCTCGTCACCGGCAAAGAGCGTCCCCGACACCGTGAGGGAGTCGGTGCCGTCGCCGACGGTGATCGAGACCAGGCTCCGGTAGTCTTTGGTCTCGCGGCGGCGGCTCTCGGTGACGTCGATCCCGCGGCGCTCGGCGATCCGGGCGGGGGCGTTGACCACCTGGTCCTGCCAGCCGTAGGGTTTGAACACCGCGGCGGTGACGAGGTCGAGGTCCTCGTCGGCGATGGCGCCCGCGTAGGTGATCTCGATCTCCTCGACGCGGCCCTCGAACAGGCGCATCGCGACAGTCGAGGCGGTCTCGGCGACCTCGACGTAGTTGCGGATGCGCGGGTAGGCCGTCGCTTCGACGGACGGGACGTTGATCGCGTTCTTGACCAACTCGCCTTCCAGCGCGTCGATTATCTGCTCGGCAGAGGTGACGGCGACGTTGACCTGGGCGTTTCTGGTCGTGGCGCCCAGATGCGGTGTCGTGACGATATTCTCGACACTCATGAACGGGTGGTCCGCACCCGGCGGCTCCGTGTCGTAGACGTCGACGCCGGCACCCTTGATTTTGCCCGAGTCGACGGCTTCGGCCAGCGCAGGCTCGTTGACGACGCCCCCGCGAGAGGTGTGGATGACGAAGTCACCCTGGAATTTCTCGAGTTCTTCCTCGCCGATGAGGTCGCGGGTCTCCTCGGTCAGGCGAGCCTGGATCGAGAGCATGTCCGCGGTCTCGAGCAGTTCGTCGAGTTCGAGCAAGTCGACGTCCATCTGGTCGGCTCGGTCCTCACCCAGGTAGGGGTCGTAGGCCGCGACGTTCAACCCGAGATTGTCGAAGCGGCGGCCGACCTCCTGGCCGAGCCGTCCGAGGCCGACGATGCCGACGGTCATCCCGCCCAACTCGGTGCGGGTGATGTCGTCTTTGGCCCACTCGCCGTTCTTCAGGCGCTGGTGGGCCTGCGGGACCTGACTCGCGACGGTAAAGGCGAGGCCGATGGTGAGCTCGGCGGCCGCGCGGACGTTGCCGCGTGGCGCGTTGGCGACGATGACGCCGTGATCGGTCGCCGCGGGGATGTCGATGTTGTCCACCCCGATCCCCGCCCGAGAGACGATCTGCAGGTTCTCGGCGGCCTCGAAGACCTCGCGTGTGATCTCTGTGCCTCGGATCAGGAGGCCGTCGACGTCTTCGATCACGTCGATGACGCCCTGCGTGTCGATATCGTAATCGGTCACCACCTCGTAACCGGCGTCGCGCAGTCGCGCGAGACCGGCGTCGGCGATCGGGTCCGTGACCAGTACCTTCATGCTCGGGAGGAATCCACCCACGGATAAATCCCTACCGAAACGTCGCTTGTCTCACGCCCGATCCAGGGGTGGTCGAAACGGTGTCGCCGTGGCTCGGCGAGCACTCGTGCTGGCCACGCCGATCACTGATCGGGGGCGTCCGCGTCGTCGATCACGCGCAGTATGGAGAGGTGACGACCGGGGACGATCTCCCGGGTGGCCGCGAACTCCACGAGACGGCGCTCGCCATCGGCTCGCACCAGCGTGAGACGCCCGTGATCACGATCAGTCTCCTGAAAGGCCGTCCAGTGGCGCTCGAAGTCGTACTCCTCGGGCGTGAACTCGGCGATCGTTCGCCCGAGCAACTCCTCGCGGGGGAGCCCGAAGAGCTCACACGCCGCGCGGTTGGCGTCGACGTACACGCCGTCGTCGTCGGCGATCACCATCGCGTCGAGGGCTTCCTCGAAGACTGCCTGGGAGATGGCGGTCTGTCGTTGTAGTTCTCGCTCACGACCCCTGCGGTCGTCGATGTCCCGAACGTAGACGACGATCCCATCGATCGCGTCGCTGTCGAGCAGGTTCCGACCGCGGACCTCGACCCAGATCCACTCGTCCGCACCGTGGTCGTACCGGAACTCGACTCGTGCTCTGTAGGTCGGATCCTCGATCAGTTTCGTGAGTTCCTGGGCCACGACGCCGACGTCTTCGTCGTGGACGGGATCGAACCCGTCCGTCCCGAGAAGCTCGTCGGGCGTCCGCCCGAGGACGTGTTCGGTGGCCGGAGTCGCATACCGGATCTTCCCCGTCGGGCCGACGACGAGAATCGCGTCGCTCGACTCCTCGACGAGCGTCTTGAATCGCTCACGGGTGAGTTCGACGCGCCGTTGGAACTGGGCGTTGGCGACCGCCTGCTCGATTCGATTGGCCAGGACAGTGTACTGATCGCCCCCCACCTCTTTCTGCAAGTAGTCGGTGACGCCCAGCGAAAACGCGTCGCTGGCGACCTCCTCGGACCCCTGCCCTGTAAAGAGAATAAACGGAAGGTGTGCGTACTGGTCGGGGATGCCTTCGAAGAACTCGAGGCCGTTCTCTCCCGGCATCTGATAATCGCTGACGATGCAATCGACATCGGCCGTCCGGAGACGGTCCAGACCGGCACCAGCGGAGTGTTCCGAGAGGATCGTGAACGCTTCGGACTCGCGCTCCAGGTAGGTCGCCGTCAACGCTGCGAAGTCTCGGTTGTCGTCGACGTGGAGGATTCGGACCGTGCCAGTACTGCCGCCGTTTGTCTCCGTCCACGAACCGAACCCGTCGACCATGAGGCCCTATATCACGGCCGAGAGAATAGGTGTGTCGACCACGTGATCGATATCTAACAGCTCGTGGCTGTCGCGTGGGCCTGCCGCTCGGCAGAGACCGTGTGGGGTTGACGCGAGTCCAGACCGGAGGGGCGCTCATAGTGATTACTGTCGGTCTGTTCCACATCGACCGCCCGGAGTCGGGCGGTCGTAGTGGTAAATCGCTACAGTAATCACTATCAGTCCGCACCGGCTTCGCGCTGCTCACTCAGCGTCTCCCAGATTTCGGTACACCCTGCGCCGTCTTCGAGGTCGTCCAGATGATCGTCTGGATGTGGCTCCGGTTCGTCCATGTTACTCACGATCTTAGTAACACTGTGTACATACTATCGCATAAGTATTGTGGGACGGCTGTCGCGTCAGTTCCGGTGGCGACTCCGGGTGCATGACCAACCTTTTAGGGGGCTACCACTCGACACCACGGTAATGACCGACGACGCCGACGACCTCCTGGCCCGGCTGGACCTCCGGGAGTACGAGACCCAGGCCCTGCGAGAGTTGCTGACGCTCGGCCGCTCGACTGCGCCGAATCTCGCGGAGGCCACGGGAATCCCGCGAGCGCGGATCTACGAGGTGCTTTCTGAACTTGCTGATCGCGGCTTCGTCGAGGTGATCCCCGGGCGTCCGAAGGAGTACCAGGCCAAACACCCCAGCGAGATTCTCGATCGGGCGGTCGAGAACGAGCGCCAGGACTACGAGAGTTTCCGAAGTGACGTCGAGGACCACAGAGAAGAATTCGTCTCGACGCTCGGCCCGGTCTTCGAACGCGCCAGCGAGGACGTCACGCCCACCGAAGACCTCTTTCACGTCGTCGACGTGGGCGATCCCAGCGAGACCGAAACCCGACAACTGTACCACGAGGCCGACGGCGAGATCAGCGTCATGACCAAGAGCTTCGCCTATCTCGACGATATTCGGCCGGCGCTGGAAGACGCCCTCGACCGCGGCGTCGAAATCCGGGTGCTGATGCTCGACCCCGCACTGCTCGAACCCGACAACCGCGAGATCCAGGCCGACATCTACGAGGAGCTCGACTCGAAGTATCCCGGGATCGACGTGCGCTTCAGCAACGAGAAACTCCCGCTTCGGGGCACCCTCGCCGACCCGAGCATGGACTACGAGTCGGGCAAGGCCATTCTGCTGGTCGAGGAAAAAGACATTCCACTGTCGATGCGCCAGGCTGCCGTCACCGAGAACGGCAGTTTCGTCGCCGGGCTCAAACGGCTGTTCGACCTGATCTGGGAGCACGACAGCGGCGAGGCGTACTGATACTTCCGTCGTGGCACACGCATTTTTTGCCGATATTGTGTCGACCACTCTCCTATGGAATAATACATAAATTTAATAACTATTATTCTCCTATATTTAAACACAGTGAGGTCTGGGTGAAATCCAATGTACAGCGACATCCTGTATCCAACCGACGACAGCGAGGGTGCAACGGCGGCCCGGGAGAACGTCCGCGACCTGGCCGAGACGTACGGTGCGACAGTACACGTGATGCACGTCGTCGACACGCCAGAGGGAATGGGTGGTATGGCCGACGATCGCCAGTCCGAGCACGACTCGGCGATGAGCGGCGGCCGCGAAGGTGAGAGTACCGGCATGGCCGGGTCACGAACTCCGAGCGAGGCCGTTCAGCGGGACCTGCTCGAACAGGCAGAACGGATCGTCGAGGAGACGGCCGCGCAGCTGGAGGGTATCGAGACCGAGACCATCGTCGCACGCGGCACGCCACACGAGGCGATCCTCGATCGTGCCGCGGACGGCATCGACATCATCGTAATGGGAACTCACGGACGGACGGGACTGGACCGGTATCTGCTCGGTAGCGTCACCGAAAAGGTCGTCCGGCTTTCCGACGTACCGGTCATGACTGTCCGACAGAAGTCGTCCGCCTGATGGGTCGGGGCTCGGATTTTCCGCGCCGGTAGGCCGCCGCCACGTCGCTTATTCTACCCGCCGCTCGAACAGCTCGCGAATCGCGTCCTCGATGGTGTACTGGGTCTCCCAGCCCAGTTTCTCGTGGGCGTCGGTCGTGTCGACTTCGAACTCCTCGACGAGCGTCTCCTCGCCGGCGCGCGGGTTCTCGACCAGTTCGACGTCGACGTCGATGCCGTACTCCGTCGCGATCGACTGCACGCGCTCGGCGACGGTCATCACGCTGGGATCCTGCTCGCTGGCGATGGCGTACTTCTCGGTCCCCGTTTCTCCCGCGTCGAGTTGCGCCTGCAGGCGTTCGGCGCTGCGGACATACAGCCGCGCGACGTCTTTGACGTGGAGGTAGTTGCGGGCCTGACTGCCGGGCTCGTACACAGTGAGCGGTTCGCCGGCCATCGCCCGCCCGAGGAAGAAGTTGATGACTGTGCCTTTGGACACCACTTTCTCGCCGACGAGGTGGTCGCCGTAGAGGTTGGACTTCATGAACTGGTGGGCGGGGAAGGCACCGTCTGCGTACTCCTCAACGAGGCGCTCGCCGATGACCTTCGTCCGGCCGTACCAGTTCATCGGGTCGCGCGGCTGGTCGATCGTGATCGGGAATTCGTCTGGATCGCCGAGGACGGCCATGCTGAACGGGAACGCCATCGCTGCGCCCGTCTTCCGACAGAACCACGCGACGTTTGCCGTCCCCTGGACGTTGACCGCCTGGGCGAGATCGGCCTTCTCCTTGCAGTCGTCGACACCGCTGATCGCCGCGAGGTGGAGCACGACGTCCGCGCCCGAGAGGGCGTCTTCGAGACGGTCGCGCTCGCGGATGTCGACGTGCTCGATTGCGACGTCGCCGACCTGCCGAACGTCCCCGCGATAGAAGTTGTCCAGTGCGGTGACGTCCCAGTCGGGATGCACGGTTCGAAGGCGGTCGATGACCCGGCTGCCGATGTAGCCGGCACCGCCGGTCACGGCGACGTGGAAGTCGTCTGCTGTCATACTCGCTCCTGCGTCCTCGAGTGGGTCATGCTTGTCGTTCTGTCAGCGTGTTCGCGAGGTCGCGAATCCCGTCGCGAAGGGTCCACTCCGTCTCGAAGCCCGTCTCGGCCACGCGGTCGAAGTTGACGTGATAGGATGGGCCGGGGTGTTCGTCTTCGAGGTAGGTGATGTCGACGTCACCGACTTCTTCGCTGACGACCTCGGCGATCTCGCTGATTCGATAGTTCGATTCGTTGCTCCCGACGTTGTAGACCGGGTGGGTCCACTCGCCGGGGTTGCAGGCCGCGTCTTTGAACGCTTGGGCGGCATCGCGGACGTGGACGAACGGCCGCCAGTTCGTCCCGTCGCCGTACACCGTCAGGGGACGGTTCGTCAGCGCGCGGAAGACGAACAGATTGACGACGAGGTTGAACCGCACTCCGGGAGAATAGCCGAAGTTCGTCGCCATCCGGAGGGCCGTCCCGTCGAAGCTGCCGTCTTCGACGTGGGCGACCAGGTCACGCTCGGATTCGACTTTCGTCTCGGCGTAGGGGTTCAGCGGCTCCATCGGCGTCTCCTCGTCGATGTCGGTGCTCGTGGTTCGGCCGTAGTTGTTACACGAGGAGGCGAAGACGACGTTTTCGATTCCGAGCTTCTGGGCCGCGGTGAAGACGTTGGTCGACCCGTCACGGTTGACCGCGAACGTCTCCTCGCGGCGATCGTGCGTGCTCGACGCCCCGGTGATCGCAGCGAGGTGGATCACCGTGTCCGTGCCGCGCATCGCGCTCTCGACGTCGCCGTACTCCCGGACGTCGCCCCGTCGGAACGCGAGGTCCTCGCCGAGTTCTGCTTCCAGGAGGTTCCGCGGTGAACCACTGTCGAGCGAGTCGAGGACAGTGATCTCCGCGACCCCCGGGTCGTCCTGCAGTAGGGGCAGGAGGGCGCTCCCGATGTACCCGCAGCCGCCGGTGACCAGGACGTCCATTATTCCTCGTCGGGTTCGAGGACGCCCGGCAGGAACCGGTCCTCACGGGCCTCGATCCGGTCAGCATAGTCAGTGAGACTCTCGAAGACGTCGGTGATACCTTCCTCGAAGGTGGTCGACTGCCCGCCGATGAGGTCGGCGTAGCGGTCGTTCTCGATCTCCATCTTGTGGGTCTCGTCCTCGTCGCGCGGGTTCTCGAAGTGTTCGACTTCCACGTCCAGGTCGTACTCGTTGGCCACGTCGGCGATGGTGTTGCCCATCTCGACGATAGAGATAGCGCGCGTGACCTGATTGTAGACGACGTGCTCTGCGGGCCGGTCGTCGGGGTCCATCGTCGCCAACTGGGCGAGGCCCTCGACGGCGTCCTCCAGAGCGATGAACGGCTTGCGCTGCTCGCCCTTGCCGTACACAGTCACGGGATAGCCCGCGACGGCCTGGGCGGCGAAGCGGTGGGCGACGACGCCGAAGTAGTAGTCGAAGTCGAAGCGGGTCTTGAGTCGGGGGTCCGCGCGGGTTTCGTCGACTTCGGTCCCGTAGGTGATGGCGGTGCGCATGTCCGAGATGGGGATGTCGAACTGCGAGTTCGCCAGCCGCAGGTTCGCCGCGTCGTGGCTCTTGGTGAGGTGGTACCACGAACCGGCCATCGCCGGGAAGGGGACGTCGTCTTCCTCGCCCTGGTTCTCCATCGTCGCGCCACCCTCGGGGATGGGGAACTCGGGCGCGCCGTAGACCCCGGTGGTGGTGGTCTCGACGAAGTGGGTGTCGGTCATGTCGTGTTCTTCGAGCCCCCACAGGAGGTTGCGCGTGGCCTGGAGGTTGTTGTGCTGGGTGTAGTTGGCCCGCTCGCCGTTGATCTGGCTGTAGGGCGCGGAGGGCTGGGCCGCCGTGTGGATGATCGTCTCCGGCTCGTGGACTTCCAGCAGCTGGTCTACGAAGGCCTTCTCGGTGAGGTCGCCCTCGACGAACGAGAGGTTCGTGATGCCGTGGACCTCCTCGGCCGCTTCGATGCGCTCGTCGATCGAGGCGATCGGCACCGCACTGACCGAGCCGACCTCCTCGACCCACTCGCGCCTGGCGAAGTTGTCCACGAGGACGACGCGGTCGTCGGTTCGGGTAGCGATTCGCAGTGCGGCGGGCCAGCCGAGGTAGCCGTCGCCGCCAGTGATCAGGATCGACATCTGTGTTACTCACTTTCTGAGTAACGAGTATAAGTCTTTTCGTCGGGCCCGAGGCGATCCTCTCTTGATGGACCATCGACGGCACAAAAACGGTGAGAGCGGAGCGATCAGTCGTCTGCGAGTGTGCTGTCCGCGCTCGTGCCGCGGCCGGTCCCAGCACTGATCGTCTCGACGTTGTTGATGACGTACCGGATCACGAGGAAGGAGAAGAGGTACTTCGCGATGATGTCGAAGGCGCTGTATCCCCAGGAAGTGATCCCGACGGACTCGATGACGGCCAGTCCCTCGTTACCGAGGCCCCACCAGATCGTGTAGCCGAACCACAGCACCACCGTCAGGATCTTCAGCGTGTTGAAGATGTCTGCTGTACCGGCCTCTCTGGCGTCCTCGGGCCACTCGAACAGCAGGATGTAGACGACGACCAAGAAGAAGGCGACGCTGAGTGCGTACCATGCCCATCGCATCGAGTACGAGGACGTGGTCCGCGCGGCAGCCAGGCCCGTGAGCATGATACCGACGTCGAAGAAGATGGCGGTGAAGATCTTCGTGCGGTTCGAGCCCGCGATCAGTCCGAGCGCGAGCAGGATCAGGGGCGTCGAGAACGCCCACGTCAGATACCGACCCCAGAGGCTGACGGTCCCGTCGACGGTCTCACCGTTGTGAGCGAGTTCTGTCGTCGCATCGGCCAGGGCGTGGCCGCTGGGCATCTCGAGGATGCTTACCGTCAACCCCGAGGCCAGCCCCATGTAACTGGCAATCGAGACTGCCGAGACCCCCATCACCGAGACGACGATCAGCTTCGCCCGCGGATCGATGACGTCGCGCGCCATGTACGCGAACAACAGCAACGTCAGCCCTGCGAGAGCGATGTTGGCGTAGATCGAACTCCCCAGCAGCGGATCGTTCAGCACGTGTTCGAACATGTCTTTCTGTGACGCCTGCATGACGACTGCGGGTACAATCTGTGACATGGTACCAAATGATAACAATGACTTCCACGGGTATACCGAATTGCCCAAACTCTTTGGGGCCAGTTCAGACTGATTGATATTTTCTCGTACTGCCTGTGAACTTCGTGTCCGTGGCTGGCCCAGCCCCTCGATCACGAGAGGCGAACGTCGGACACCTTGCGGCGCTTCGCAGCGTCGACAGAGAGGCTTTTTGATCGTCCCGTGCGAGAGAGACCTATGGTCGAACTCACCGGACAACGCGTGCTCGTCACGGGCGGCGCGGGTTTCATCGGCAGCCACATCGCCGACGCACTGGTCGCAGACAACGATATCGTGGTGCTGGACGACCTCTCCTCGGGCGAGCGCGAGAACGTTCCCGAGGAAGCGACGCTAATCGAGGGCGACGTGCGCAATCTCGCGGATCTCGCACAGGCTGGTGACGTGGACGTGATCTTCCACGAGGCCGCCGTGGTCAGCGTCGCCAAGTCCGTCGAGAACCCGGCCGGCTGTCACGACGTGACGACCGACGGGACCATCCGAGTCCTGGAGTTCGCCCGTCAGCAGGACGCCCGCATCGTGACGGCGTCGAGTGCCGCAATCTACGGCGATCCCGAGACCCTCCCCGTCGGCGAGGACGCACCGATGCGACCCAGTTCACCCTACGGCGTCGACAAGCTCACCGTCGACCACTACACGCGGCTGTACGCCGACCTCTACGACCTCCCCACTGTGGCCCTGCGCTACTTCAACGTCTACGGGCCGCGCCAGTCCGCGGGCGATTACAGCGGTGCCGTGAGCGTCTTCCGTCGGCAGGCACAGCAAGGAGAGCCACTGACTGTGCACGGCGATGGTTCCCAGACGCGGGACTTCGTCCACGTCGCGGACGTGGTTCGAGCGAATCTCGCAGCCGCGACAACGGACGCTGTCGGTGAGGCCTACAATGTCGGGACAGGCGCGGAGACGAGCGTGCTGGAACTGGCCGAAGCTATTCGAAGCGTGGCCGGTAGTGAGAGCGATATCGTCCACGAAGACCCGCGCGATGGTGATATCGAGCGGAGTGTCGCGGACATCTCGAAGGCTCGGGGACGACTCGGCTACGAGCCATCGGTGGATCTGGAAACGGGGCTGGGAACGTTGATCGACCGGGAGTAGCGCGACAGGGTCCTTGGAGTTACTCCCCTCCAGCAAGCATGGCTATCTCGCCACGATACTGCCTTTTTCATCGTTCCGACATTCTGTATCGAGACGCTATCGGCTGCATTCTCGAAGTCCCTAATCCTCCGCACAGGGTGTGGCGCGCTCCCGCAAGCTGAATTTATATAGTGTTCTAAATATGAATTGCAATATGAGATATAAGAATCGATGTCAGATTTTGTCATTCTCGAATAATTTCAGATATGCAAATTTTATGGCCTCTAAAATTTTATTCCCACTATTATTTGCTAAATTCTAAATTTTTTCTATGGATTTATATATCTATTTCTCTTATCCCTATGGGAGTGGGTTTGAATACGAATATAAGATATTTGACTTTTTTTGTAAATACAAATATAGTTGAAATAGTGTTGGGTGAGGTGTCGTCCAGTTTCTCTCTGGGCGATGGGCCACATCGACGTCACGTGCTCCACGAGTCGTCAGTGAACTACCCCACCCTACTCGCTCACCGCTGGAATCGGATACCGACGTTCAGTAATGCAATCCATGATAAAGCGTTACATGTGTATGTGTGTAATCTCCTCTGGTTCTCGACCGCCTTCTCGGATGGTAAACTCCGGCCACCGTTCGTGGGTTCTTGCTCGGGATTGTGGCGTCGTCCGTCAGAACACCTTTCATACGGGACGTTCTGCGTTCGAGTATGGCTCCAGACAAAGACGATAAGGACCGGCCTCGAAACAAGGTCGCCAGAGTGATAGAAACCTACAATCTGAGCGACCTCGGTCAGGAATTAGAGGACCGATGGCTCGCGACTGACGACCGGGGGATGAGTACCAGAGACCTCGCCGACTACTTCAACAAACAGGTTCTGACCGCTGCCATCGAGGAGAGTGACATGAATCTTCTCGACGCCGACGTCGACCCCATCTATGAGCAGTTGACTGACTCCGATGTCAGCAGTGGGGTTCGGACGCGAACGCGACGGCGTCTGGAACGCAACGGCATTGACGTCGACCGGCTCACTGATGATTTCGTCTCTCACCAGGCGATCCACACGTATCTCCGAACGTATCGTGAGGTTCAGCAGCGCCAGAAATCTCCGGAAGAACGCAAAACGGCTGCGATTGAACGACTCCAGAAGTTACAGGATCGAACTGCCGTTGTTACCGAGGACACACTGGAAAGTCTCCAGCGCTACGATCTCATTCCTGAAGGGGAACTGGACGTTATCGTCGATATCCGGGTCGTGTACGGCGAGACAGGCGAACAAGCGACTGTCTTCGACCTCCTCCGGGACGAGTGACTGGCGATCACCAGAGCGAGTCATCACTGTTCGGGCTGGCTTCGTTGAACGAGATACCCTTACCGTGATCAGAAAGCGCTTTTCTAATTCCAAAAACATTAATATACCGTACTACTATCCAAGTATGGATGTCCGATCAACGTGCTATCAAGCAGGAAGCGATGCTGACTGCCAGGAATGTCGGGGGGATCGACGAGACGGCGGTTTCGCTCGAACCAGGTGTAAACGTCCTCTCCGGGCGCAACGCCACAAACAGGACGTCATTCCTGCAAGCGTTGATCGGTGCCCTCGGCGGTGACGACGTGTCGATCAAGGGTGATGCGGACGACGGAGAAGTCGAACTCGAGCTCGGCGACGAGGTCTATCGTCGCCAGCTCACGCGCCAGCACGAGGGAGTATCGACCAGTGGCGAACCGTACCTGGACGACCCCGAACTCGCCGAATTGTTCGCGTTTCTTCTGGAGTCGAACGAGGCCCGACAGGCTGTTTCGACAGGGAAGGATCTCCGTGAGCTCATCATGCGGCCTGTCGACACGAAAGAGATCAAAGACGAGATCTCGACGCTCGAATCCAAGAAAAGCGACATCGACGACGAAATCGAGGCGATCGAAGAACGAAAAAGAGAACTGCCCGAGTTAGAAGCCGAACTGACCCGTCTCGAAGACGAAATTGACGAGACACGGGCAGAACTGACCGACAAGGAAGCGGAGATCAATGCCGCCGATGCGGACGTCCAGGCCAAACGAGCCGAACAGGAGGAACTGGAAAATAAACTCGAGAACCTCCGCGACGCGCGTAACGATCTCGAAGATGTCCGGTACGACATCGATACGGAGCGAAAAAGTGTCCAGTCGCTCAACGAAGACCGCTCGACTCTACGGACGGAACTGGACGCGATGCCGGAAACGACTCCAGACACTCTCGAGTCTCTGGAATCACAGATCGACTCACTCCGTGAGCGTCGACGACGCCTTGACAGTGATATCAATTCGCTGCAAAATACGGTCCAGTTCAACGAAGAGATGCTCGAGGGCGAGCGCACGGACTTTCAAGACGCGATTGCCAGTGACGACGACACCGCAGTAACGGACCAGCTACTACCCAACGACGAGGTCGTCTGCTGGACCTGCGGGTCCGAAGTCGAACGATCGGAGATCGAGCAGACGCTCGGTCACCTGCGCGATCTTCAAAAGGAGAAACTGAGCGAAAAACGAGATCTGTCGAACGAGCTGGATGAACTGAAAGCCGACAAGGATTCACTCGAAGAACAGAAACGACGTCGACAGGAGTACCAGTCGCAGTTGAGCGACATCGAAGCGGAGATCGACCAACGCGAAGCACGTATCGAGGACCTGCAGGAGCGACGCGAGGGACTGGAAGAGATAATTCAATCGCTCGAATCAGACGTCGAGGATCTCGAATCCGAGCAGTTCGAAGAGATTCTCGATCTTCACCGGGAAGCAAACAGCCTCGAATACGAACTCGGCAGGCTGGAGAACGACCGGGAGGACATCGAAGAGCAGATCGCGGACATCGAAGACGATGTCGAGCGCATCTCGGAACTGGAGAGTGAGCGAGAGCGAATAGTCGGTGACCTAGAGGACCTTCGAACCAAGGTAGAAAGCCTGGAGAAAGAGGCCGTCGAGGCGTTCAACGAGCATATGAGCGAGGTCCTGAGCGTACTGGATTACGACAATCTCGATCGCGTCTGGATCGAACGGGTCCAGCGAGAAGTACGCGAAGGCCGTCGAAAAGCGATCAAGACGTTCTTCGAACTGCACGTCGTGCGTTCGACTCCCTCCGGAACGACATACGAGGACACTGTCGATCACCTGAGTGAGTCCGAACGTGAGGTGACCGGGCTTGTCTTCGCGCTCGCCGGGTATCTGGTCCACGATGTCCACGAAGTGGTCCCGTTCATGCTTCTGGACTCCCTCGAAGCCATCGACTCCGAGCGGATCGCCGAACTGGTCGAATACTTCAGCGAATTTGCCGACTTCCTCGTGGTCGCGCTCCTGCCGGAAGACGCGCAGTCTCTGGACCGCTCGCACCATCGCGTCGAGTCGATTTGACGACGCACATCGTCACCACGCTCTGGAAATCCAGAGTCTTATTTGGCTTACCTGCGAACAAGAGAGTGATGAAACGATACGACCCCGAGTGCCGTGACGGAGTACTGTTCTTGACCGCCAGTGATGACGAAGTCAAAATCGGTGCCGTAGACGACATCGTCGCTGCAGTCGGCGACGAGACGTACACGATTCAGTACGAAGAGCGCCAGCAGACCCAGCCCTGGCTAGAGACTGACGAGGAGGGAAGACTCGAGATAGATATCCGGGACTCGGTGGCATCGATGTCTCACCGCGAAGAGTTCGTCTCCGACATTCGTGAACACGACATGGCGACCGAGCGATACGGGTTGCCGACCCGGACGGTCGAGTTTGCTGATCGGTTCGTCGAGATACTCGAAGAGCAGGGAGAGGAAAAGTAATTGACCTCCTCGGATTCACAATGTGTGTCTCTAAACGGTGCTTAGAGACTGTTGAGGTGGGAAGAAGTTCATCTATTGAGTGAGCCATGCAAGACGGCCACCCGGTGTACGTTTGATGAAAGCGAATCATAGATCGGGAGACAAATATCTCTAGTGTTGATAGCTTACAGTATGCCGCTGTTTCTGAGAAGAATATCTTTTTTTTTTATAATATTATAGAAACTGTCATATATTTACAAATTAGTGGGCTCGGCCATCCATAACTGAGGAAATGAGACCGATTAACGGCATAAGCCCGTTCGAAATCTGGATCGAGTTCATGTTGACGAGACCGTGATCCGGTTCGATAGTCAGGAACCAATTCTGTCTAATTCTATTGGCCATGAAATAAATAGATTCGCTTCACTGACTCCCAGATATGTGCCAAAATTACCACACCGTTTCACTACGATCACACTGAAATGGAAAACGACGCCGATTATAGGATCTTTCAGAGACACGAATCAGCCTTGCTTTATCGATATGTCGACGAGAACGCCGGCGGGGGGCTTTAGACAGACCAACAGAAAGGAACACTGAAATCGATTATATCAGTTTTGGATTATAACGACGAAATAGTACGTATACATATGTTTTATCTAGCACCTCCTCAGAAACACCGATGGGTTGCTCAATTCCTTTATAAAAATCTGCTTTTATGGTTTCTATATGATAATTCTGGGCTGTTCGCGAGAGATTCCCGTACTCACCACTCTGCGAGACTGCCGTCGTCGTGCTCCCAGGTAGGTGTCGACCATTCAGTCGCGTCGTCATTTGCAAGATCCGTGATCGCTTCTAGATCAAGTTTGATACCTAGTCCAGGTCGATTGGGGAGTGTACAGTATCCATCCTCAACGTCGAAGTCATCAGTATTCGAGACGATTCGGCCGTACGGAGTAGATTCGTCGAAAACCGTCGTCTGCTCTTGAATACTAAAATTCTGTACTGCGGCGTCGACCTGGAGACTTGCAGCGAACGAAATTGGGCCGACAGAGCAGATAGGAGAGAGTGATACGTCATGGGTCTCTGCGAGCGTCGCTATTTTCACCATCTCGGTAATTCCGCCAGCATGGGAGATATTCGGTTGGATCACTTCGACGGCACCTGACTCGATAATGTCACGACAGTCCCATCGAGAGTACAATCGCTCACCTGCCGCGAGTGGGATCGAGGTAGACGAGGAGAGTTCCTCAAGGTGGTGAGCATACTCCGGCCGCAACGGCTCTTCGACGAACAATGGCTCGTACGGTTCAACCGCCTCAAGCAGACGAGGAGCCATTGCTCGGCTTGCGCGCCCGTGGAAATCGAGTATAATATCTATGTCGTCCGAAACGGATTCGAAGACTGATGAGATGTCAGATGTCGCTTTGGAGACCTTTTTTACGGAGTCCACCTGTGCCAACCGCCCCGTCGCATTGAACTTGATCGCGCGGAATCCGTTTTCAGCGCTCTGAGCGGCTTCTGCGTTTAGATCGACGATTTGATCCCCACTGATCCAGTGGTAGAGACGAATGCGATCACGAACAGGTCCACCGAGTAAGTGTGCGACTGGTTCCCCGAAGTGTTTGCCTTTGATGTCCCAGAGTGCCTGATCGATTCCAGCGAGCGCACTCAGCAAGATCGGGCCACCGCGGTAAAACCCACCGCGATACATTTGCTGCCAGTGGTACTCGGTCCGGAGGGGATCCGACCCGACGAGATACTCGTCCATCAACTTCTGTACCGCCGATTTGACTGCCTGCCGCTGTCCTTCGACGATCGGTTCACCCCAACCGACAAGCCCGTCCGTGGTCTCGACTCGTAAGAGGAGCCATCGGGGTGGAACGTCAAAGAGTGTGTAGTTATTGATCATGGTAGCCTCTATCGTAGAGTAGGGTTTTGAATCGTTCGCCGGATCGGCCCCTCGCTTTCGTACACAAATACAACAGCGGTTGTCTACTCCGACGTCATGCTCTCGGTTTCGGATCCATAATTTGTGAGTTGCATCTGAATGCTCCTGACCGTGTTAACGACCATTCCCACGACATCTTCGGAGAGCCGTCGACCCCGAAGCTCGTCGACAGAGCCGACGATACTGATAGCTCCGATCGGCTGCCCTTCGTCGTTAAGAATCGCTCTTCCGATGGTATTTGTCTCGGTCTCGCGGTCGTGACCGATGACCAGACTCTGTCCCTGTATTTCGCTTTGGTTCTGTTCGATTTCCTCCCACGTGTCGTCAGAGACGTGTGTCTGGCGCTCGCCTGGGGGGAGTTCCGAGAGAATTGATCGCCCGGGAACTGACTCGACGAGTGGAATCCGTTCGCCGAGCGGTATCTGGCGAGGAAGGTCTTTTCCTCCGCCAGTAGAGTGGAACACATATATGCCATACCCGTCTTCGAGGATCATCAGCGTCGCCGTCTCACCGCAGGTCTTCGCGAGTTTTCTGAGCTCTCGTTTTGCTACCTCATAGACTGGATGTCGTTTCCGCGTGACGTCACCGAGTTCCAGGTACTGGAGACCGAGCGTGTATCTCGTATCCTGCTTGATGACGTATCCAAGCCGCTGCAACGTCTGCAGATGTTGATGGACAGCGCCCTTCGTCACATCGAGTTCCGCGACGATCTCCGAGAGACGGAGCGGACCCTGGGCACGGAGAACCTCCACGATATCGTACGAGGTTTTCACTGATTTGACGGCGTAACCGCCGTCTCCGTCGTCGGTTCGATCCGTCATACGCGGCTTCTCTCCTCTATCGAGTTATAGGTGTTGACTATTTGTTCTAATTCCGACATGTGGACTTACCCACGTCGGATCATAATGTCGATCTCTTCTCGACTGGCGAGCCCTTCCATCGGCCCTTTCATCGTCGTTGCTGTCCCGCCAGTCGCATTCGCGAATTTCCCGAGCGTCTCGAGGGGCATGTTCTCCAGATATCCGACGACAATTGCTGCCGAAAACGCATCGCCAGCACCAGTCGGGTCAACCTCGTAGACATCGACCGCATCGAAGTCGACAGTCTGGTCGGCAGTGTAGATCGTCGAACCGTCGGCCCCTTTCTTGACTGCGACGATCTCGGCACCGCTGTCGAGCAACTTCTGGGCACCTGCAGTTTCGTCTTCCCGCTGCGTTATCAACTGTAGTTCTTCTTCGGTCGGTGTCAGGATAGACGCTGACTCGACGATCGGCGTCAGAATCTCACGTGTTCGTTCGATCGAGCCGAGTTCTTCGCGGAGGTTCGGATCGAGCGAAATCGTGAGGCCGGCCTCTGATGCGATCGCTGCGGCCTCGTAGCACGCCTCGCGCATCGACTCGTTCATGGCGAGTGACGATCCATTGAAATGAATGACCGATGCATCCTGGACGTACGCCTCGTCGATATCTTCGGCAGAAATGATGCCTGCGGCAGAGTTACCCATATGATAGATGAACTTCCGGGAGTCATCGAGGAAGTACGAGACGAACGCGACACCGGTCGACAGCGAGGCGCTTTGCTCGATGTGAGTCGTATCGACCCCGTCGAGTTCCAGGCGACTGCGGACGCCTTCACCGAAGCCATCGTCACCGATTCCGCCGATGATTCCCGAGCTCGTTCCCAGCTTAGCGACAGCGTCGGCAAAGATCGCAGGCGCACCGCTCGGGAACGGGCCAATGAAATCCGCCGGTTCGTTGAACGGGATCCCGCGCTTTTTCCGCATGATCTCGACGAGGATCTCACCAACTGTAATCACTTCCGGCATCTCAGTTCACCTCCCCGAGTACGGTCGCGGAGTCGGTGAGATTGAACGCTTCGACGTACCGATCGATCGTGTCCTGGACAGTTTCGACCACGTACTCGTCCGGGTCGATCTCGGTGTGTGTCTCGATCGTGTCGTACAACTGCTCGCGAGCTTCGACGACGTCCGGGTCGGTGAAGACGTATCGACCGACGCACGTCGCGATGTTCCGCCTGTTCTCTTCGACGAACGCCGCACGGTCGTCGCTGTCGAGATCATTGGGAGCGAACTTCTTCCACGTCCCGTCTTCGACGGCCGCTCGTTCGAACGTCTCCATGAATCCGGACGGTGTAACGTCGTCCGCCGTCGCAGCCTCCTCTTGCTCGCGCTCGGTAAGATCGGCGAGCGCGTCGACGATCGCTGCCGCGAACTCGGGGCCGACATTTGCGCCGCCGATTCCGAGTTCGGGAAAGCGCGACAGTGTCGAATTGTCGAGCCAATCGGTATAGTGGACTTTCAGATGGAGTCCGTGGGAGTCCGCGCGGTCGACCAGCGTCCTGGCTTGCTCGGGTTGGAACTCGTTGGTCATGTCGATCCGCATCGTCGTCCCGACCTGCCCGACGATGAACAAGAGGCGATCGTGGACATCTTCGAGCCCTGCATCGGTCAGTTTCTCCGTCAAGAGCTCGATATATCGCTCGAAACTCTCGGCATCCGTCATTCCGCCCGAGATCTCTTCCGTTCCGACCTCGTAGTAGACCGGATCGTAACTGTTTTCTCGGCGCTCGCGTTCGATCGCTTCGATGAGTTCGACCGTCCGACCAGCCACGGTCGATAGTGGGAGAATCTCGTCGGCCGTCGCGTCCTCTGTCGCGTCGACGTGGAGGATATCGAAGCCGGCCTCCAGATCGTCGTAGAACAGCTCTTTGGCGTATTCCATCGCGGTCTCGGGAGCGACGCTGTCGTCGCCCCGGTCGCGCATGCTCTGGTAGGGGCCACCGTGATCGCGCGCGAGAGCGTACGGACCGTCGTAGCCTTCGCGATCGGCCGTCTGTTCGACGAACTCCCGCAGGTCTTGCTGCGACCACCCGGTGTACCCACGGTCGGCGTCTACCTGTCGTGGCGTCGCGATGAACATCGGCACGAATGACTCGGCTGCTGCCTCCCGGAGCGCCGCCGTGACGATCTCCTCGGACATCGGACAGATGCCGAGCAGTGTCCGGTCATCGCTCGATTCGAGTAAGGTTCGTATGTCGTCGTTCATTGTTGTCTGTATGCTTCGGTATGGTGGGAATCGATATCTGTGGAACCGGTCATCGTGCTGTGAGGAGCCGTTGCCGGAGTTTCTCTTCCATCGTGTAGAGGTAGATGGCGCCCAACAGAATGAGACCATTGATCACGTCGACCGTGGTCGGATCGATATCTAACAGGACGAGTCCCGACTCGACTGCACCGAGGAGAATCACGCCACCGGCAGCGCCGATGATTTTTCCACGACCACCGAACAGGCTGATACCGCCGATGACCGCTGCTGCAAAGGCCGGGAACACGTCGTTCTGGCCGATCGTTGGAGCGGCAACGCCGAGATAGCCGGTGTATAGAAGTCCGCCGAGACCACACAGGACTCCCGACAGGACGTACACGAGAACGATGACTCGGTTGACGTTGATACCGGCCTCTCTGGCCGCATCTTTGTCTCCGCCCACGGCGTAGACTGCACGGCCACTACGGGTGTATTTCAACCAGATCCCTGCGAGTGCGTAGAGCACAGCCATGAGGAGTATTGCGACGGGGATTCCCATGAACTCCTCGCCTCCAAGATACAGGTACGACTCGGGCATCCCGGAGAGCGTCGCAGTCGAGAGGACGATGACCGCACCGCTGAAGATCATATTGAACGAGAGTGTCTGCAAGAACGGATTCACGCCGAGATAGGCGACAGACACACCGTTGAGGAATCCGATCAGGCCGCCGACTCCCAGGATGATGAGTATCCCGACGAGCCCGCCCGTTCCCGGGAACCATTCGATGAGGAAGAGCCCCGTAAAGATGGCCGAGAACCCGGCAATCGCGCCGACTGAGAGGTCGAAGTGGCCGCTCAACAGGCAGAGAGCTTCTCCGAGCACGAGCGCTGACAGTGCAGCGCTTCCGTAGAGGATGATCCGGAAATTTCCACTGCTCAGAAAGCCGCTGATAGCGAGTGAGAACGCCAGCAAGACGATAGCCAGAATCGGCCAGATCATGTTGTCGAGCAAGAACAGCCCGAGCTGTGTCGATCGGAGCTCTTCGTCCGACTGGCTGAAGAACCGATTCACGAAAGGTATTTCAGTCATTTTTGTTCAGGGTCGATGTCGGATTCAGTCCATGATGTTGCCCCAGATGTAGGGCATGTCAGCGTTCTCCTGGGTGACGGTCACGCCCTGCGTTTGGAAGTATCGCTGGGTCGCATCGCCGGCTTCGTACTCGGTGACCGTCGCGGGCGCCCAGATCGGCTCCTCCCACGGATCGACGCCCCGGTGTGTTCCGCCCTGAATGTCGAGGTCGTCTACCGTCATTTCCGTTCCGATCTCTGGAAGCGCGCTCGCGCCGTCGTCGGCTTCGAGATAGTCGACGAGGTACTTGATCGAGATCGGGCCATAGAACAGGTTCGGCTGGTCGACAGAACCGTCCATGTATCCATCCTGAATCGCGCTGAGGACGTTTGGCCCAGCGTCGATACCGGTCATGATGATGTGACCATCTTCACCGCGCTCGACTCGCGTACCCGTGTTCTCCATTGCCGCGAGCGTTCCGAGTTCGGAGTTCAGGTCGGGACAGTACAGACCGTCGAAGTCAGTGCCCTGCTGTAGTCGGGTACTCAACTTGTTCGTAATCGAAGCCTGATCGGATTCTTCGACCTGAATTTGCTCGATGATCTCGACGTTGTCTTCTTCCTGGATTCGGTTTTCGAATCCTTCGTGTCGGTCGACGAACGTCGGGTTTCGCTGAGGCGCGACGATCTCGAGGACTTCTCCGCGTGCTTCACCGTAGCGGTCTTCCAGTCGGCTGATCATCAACTCCGCTGCCGAGCTAGCTGCGTTTGCGTTCCCGAATGCAGTGAACATCGAAACGGCGTCGGTCGATGCCGTCGAATTCGCCGTGAAGACCGGGATCCCTTCGTCGACCGCTTCTTCGATGACGCCTGCCAGTGCGCCCGGCTCGAACGGACTGATGACGATCCCATCGACATCCTGTCGAATCATCTGGCGAAGGTCCTGAATCTGTTTGGCCGAGTCGAACTGGCCACTGCTCACGTCGATATTGATGTCGTTGTCTTCTGCGTACCACTCGGCTGCATTCGTGAACGCACCCATCCACGGATCACCGCCGAGCCCCATCGTCTCGAATCCAATTGTGCGCGAACCATCGCCACCGTCATCGCCACCGAGACATCCGGCGAGCCCGACCGCACTGACGCCAGCGGCTGCTTTGACAAACGATCGTCGTGTACCATGAGAGGTACTAGTATCTTTGGGAGTCATCCCTTCAGGTATAGCCGTGTACGCCCTACTATATAAATATACCCCAACAATAATTATCATTATCGACCAGGTCTATGGTAGACGTCTATTGTAATTATGAAAAGCTATAAATAGTATTGTTTCCAGTGTCACAGTATGGCGACTACTGCAGAACCCCCTCTCATCGAGATGGAAGGGATAACCAAGCGATTCGGTCAAATCGAAGCAGTCAGTGACGTCGATCTGACCCTCTATGAAGGGGACGTTCTCGGATTGCTGGGAGATAATGGCGCGGGGAAGTCTACACTGATCAAAACGTTGGTCGGACTCCACAGGCCTACGGAGGGGACGATCCGAATCCGTGGCGAAGAGACGACGATACACAGCCCGAAAGACGCTCGAAGCCACGGTATCGCGACGGTGTATCAGGATCTCGCACTCGTGGACGAGCGTACTGTCGCGGAGAATATGTTCTTGGGACGATATCCCGTGAAGCGCCTCGCCGGCCTTATCCCGATCGTCGATTACAAGACCATGAATCAACAGACCAAGAAGATACTCAAAGATCGACTGGATATCGATATCGATCCGACCGCACGTGTCGAGTTCCTATCCGGTGGTGAACGCCAGTCAATTGCCATCGCACGTGCGCTGGTGACTGATCCGGACATCATCATCATGGACGAACCGACGTCAGCGCTATCCGCTGACGCCGCCGATCGGGTCCAGAGCTTGATCAAGACACTACAGGAAGAGGGAATAACGATCATCATCATCAGCCACGATTTCAACGAGGTGTTTTCGGTGACGAACCGTATTATGGTCCTTAACAACGGCTCGCTCGTCGGGTCTGCCCCATCTGATAGCGTCACCAAAGACGACGTCCTCAGGATGATGGTCGACGGGACGATGCCCGAAGAGCAGTCCCGTCCACAAAGCGAGTCGACCGCGTAGACGATATTTCCTTTCCGCGTTCTCCTATTTCCGCTGTATTGTAATCCCCAGACTCATCGAGTTTACTAATACTAACGGCGGCATTTCGTGGGTAGCACCCTCTCAGACTGCGTAGATGAATGCGATTAATGGTCGATGAATCGAGACTGACCCCACTGAGCGGAAGTACTCCCTCACAGAAAGTTAGTATTACTAAACGGCCTTTACAGCGTCTCTTTTCTCACCACAATGTGACGAAGTACCAAACGGAGTTCCACCTCGGTATAGACGTTCCAATTGTATCGTGATCTCTCTATAACCGCCGCAAGAAGGGCAATATCGGCCTTTTAGATGCTCGTTTACTCGCATGCTCTGCACAGAGTTAGTAATACTAAATGCCCAGATCGTGATGGACTGGTGAGTAGATGGTTGATGAATTATGCTTTCACGGGCCGAGCCATTACACACATATGGGTGTAAAGTTTGTCGGCTGGTGTGGTACTCAGTTGATCCGTGGATATCGAGAGGTACATTGAAACGTGTACGGGCAGTACGCTCAGAAAATGGATTTACAGGCAATCGTGTTCGACCTCGACGATACGTTAGTCGTGAAATCCCGAGAACGACAGGAACTATTCAAGGAGGTTGCAGCTGTCACTGGTGTTTCGTCACTTGACGAGAATGCCTACGAGGACGCCTACTACGAAGTCGATGGCCACGAGACGAGAGCGCCGATCTTCGAGGTGATACTCGATGAGGACAGTAACGCTGCATCCGAGCGTATTGCAGCAGCGTATCGGGATGTTGTGAACGACGCGCTCGAACCCGTCGACGACATCAACCATCTGCTGGAATATCTCTCTGAGGAGTTAGGATATCGCCTCGGCGTCTTGACTGACGGTCCGGCGGCAGCCCAGCGAAGCAAACTCGCGCATTTTAGTTGGAGTACGCACTTCGAAGAGATCGTCGTGACCAGCGAACTCGGCGCCCACAAACCCGACTCAGTCACATTCGAGACGATCTGTAAGCGTCTCGATGTCCCACCCGAATCAGCAGTATACGTGGGTGATAAGCCCGAGACCGATATCGCTGGTGCGGCTGCAGTCGGTATGGTCCCAATTCAGGTGCGATACGACGGTGGTCCGGACACACATCCTGACGCTGCTGGGACAGTCCAGCGGTCAGTATTAGTAAACGAACTTCCGGCTGTGCTTCGCGATCTCACTGGAGAGTGATCCAGTCACACGGCTCACAGTGTGCAGCCGTACTTCTATACCGTATCTGATGATTGAATTCACGCCAGCAATGAACACAGATTCATACCCCATATCAGAGGTATCTTCCCCTATTTGTCTACCTGTTCGTTTGTGGACCAAGAGGGCGTCGGTCGATACACTAGCTGAAGGAAGATCTTTGTCAGTACTCTGGATATTTCGGCGTCACGTGTCCACATCTGACCAAGCGGAAGGAACTGTCTCACAGACAATATCTATGGATTGCTACGCTACTCCTGCAGTAGATCGAACAGTCTCACCAGACCGACTCTAGCTCCCAGACTGACAATCCATTCACACTGATGTCGCCGTCAGCCCACACCGTCACTCCGGTAGAATCGGGAGAATCAGTGTAGGCGCGGGTGGTGATCGCGCGCCGGTCGTTCGCGTAGAATTCGAGCATCGACCGATCGACGAACAACCGTAGTCGAAGTGTTTCGTCTTCGAGTCTGAGATCGCCACTGTGGATCAGGGAACTTCGCTCGCTAACGGCTCGCCTCGTCTCGATATCACGCGAACTGTGTTCGCGATGGACAGTCAGCGTCTCCCGGTCGCTGTCGTAGTAACACAGCGTTCGTTCGTCACCGTCCGGATGCTGTTTGCAGATCATTCCGTATCGATCTGCACCATCCGGTTCTATCTCGATGCTGATCTCGAACGTATCGCTCGCGAGGTCCCCAAGTGCAGCGTTAGCGGTCGCTCGATCGCAGTCGTCAAGATCCACCACTTGCTCTTGACGGAGCGTCTGTAGTTCTTCGATGGGTTCGATACCGAGTTCACCGTCGTCCCGGAGAAACAGGTGAAGCGGAAGGCCGGCATTGTGGGCCCATCCCGACTCGTAGTGGTCCTGTTCCGAACGGTTGTCCTGCGCGATCGTAAAGAGGATCGAACGGTCAGTCTGAGGGTCGACGAACCCGCTCGGGCCAGTGAAGTGGAAATCGCCGTAATCGATCAACTGCGGCGTCTCGCTGTCGGGCGTGAACGAACACGTCGCAGGGTCCCACTCACCGATCCAGTAGTAGACTTCGACGTCCGCACCCGGGCCGACGGGGCTGATCAGGAAGACGTACTTCTGAGAGCCGGTCTCGTCTTCACCGAGTGGCAGTAATACTGGCAATTCCCAGACTGGCCCGAGTTCCGGATAGGCTTCGTGGTCACTGCGATAGAGGTGTCCACGGAACTGCCACTCCTCGAAGGTGCGTGAGCTGTAGACGAGTGCTGTCCCACCCTCGCCTTCGACACCAGAGCCGACCAGACAGTACCAGACATCGCCGTCTTTCCAGACGAACGGGTCACGGAAGTCGTTCTCTCGGAGGCCGATACCTTGCGGTTGCTCGATCGCGAGGTCGTCGGCTTTCTCCCACTCAACGAGATCAGGATCGTTCGGATCAGCCGGCGTCGCAGTCGCGACGGCCTGGTCGGGGGACTTCGAGGTATCTCCGGCCGTGTAGAACAGGGTGGGCTCGCCGTTCTCGTCGTAGGTCGCACCGCCGGTCCAGCAGCCGGCAGGATCTACAGCCTCAGCTTCGGGTGCGAGTGCGATCGGAAGGTGTCGCCAGTGAACCATGTCGTCGCTGACCCAGTGCCCCCAGTGGATGTGTCCCCAGTAGGGGCCGCGCGGATTCGCCTGGTAGAACAGGTGGTACTGGCCGTCGTAGTAGATCGGCGCGTGCGGTTCGTTCATCCAGTGCCCCGGTGGGAGTGCGTGATACTCTGGACGATACCGATCGTCTTCGTAGACTGCTGGATCGAGTCCGATCTCGTCCTCAGTCACCGCGGGAAGCGAGCCGTCGTTGGTGTCGAGCCCGTCCTGGTAGGTTTCACGAATCGCGGCTGCAGTGCGAGCCGTGTCGTACACGGACACCTCGTCCAGCACGCCATCGATCATATCCGGATCGAACGGCCCGGTCGGATCGGCTCGCACTGGGTGTTTCCCAAGTTGACAATCGACGTCGGCCACTGCGATCGAGCGAGGAGCGATCGATGTGGATTCGACTTCCGTACCGTCGACGAAGAGCGTGAGTTCTCCCTCGTGCCCGTCGAACGTCGCCGCGACGTGGGCCCATTCGTAGGTATCGAGTGCATGCTCGGCCCACACGCTCACCGTCTCGCTTCCGAGTCCAGCTTTGAATCCGATTGTGCCGTGACGGAAGACGCCGAAGGCAAACCCCTGCTCGGCACTGGGGTCGAACTGGGAAACGATGGGTGAGAGCCGGTCGTCGACGTCCGGATCGAACGCCGAGCGTGCGCCGAACGTCCGCGGTGCGATCCAGGCCTCGACGGTCAGCTGCTCACGGGACGTAGCCAAGAGATCGGGGGCAGTTACCGACGTCGAGTAGCCGTCGAAGAGGAGACCGGTCTCGACGATGCCATCTCGCCACTGGGGATCCATCTCTGGCCGATCCGCCGCGTCGGTGAACACGTAGTCGATCTGGCAGTCGGTCCCGCTGATCGACTCACGTGTAGTCCTGCCGTCGCCTTCGTCAAACGGCCAGTAGGCCACTCGATCGGCTGACTGATCGCGCATGAATTCATCTGGTACCGTCGATCTCTTAAGTGTACTGTTAGCAAGACACACTACGAAGACGGGACGAGTCGTATCGTTGGAAAGTCCGCAAGTCACGGTCACCATGTCAGGGGTGTGGACTTCGTCCCGTCGACTATACTTGACAACCCCAGCAATATAAAGGTATGTGTGTTCTGCACCCGTGGATGAAAAGAGTCGATATGACTACAATACGCGAGAGCAGCGGGAGACACCCAATACAGTACCTTTTGGTCGACACGGTAGTAGATGTCGGGACACGGGTGTCTGGTTGTTCCCGCCAGATAGTATACTATGATAGGTCATTATAAAATTACTGCAATAGAAGATTGCTTCTCGAAATTGAGATCGAACCGTGGGCGGTGCTATCGTACGTCGCTGATCGAATCGAGTTCCCACACCACCATCGATTTGACGGTCACGTCCCCGACGTAGAACAACCGCAGCCCATCAGCGTCGCTCCGTTCGGGATACGCTCTGGTCGTGACCGTCTTTCGGTCGTTGAGAAAACACTCGACCATCGACTTGTCGATGTAGATACGCAGCCGTAGCACACCGTCATCGAGCTCGATGTCGATCGTTTCGTGGATTGAACTGTCCCTCTACAGGCGCTGTCTCAGTGTACGTACGGAAGGTCGTCTCAGTATCCCCGACCCTCGCTCGATACTCCCGAACGAGGTTGCCGTACCGAACAGTGCTCCCGCTGTCATCGTACCACGCTCGAATGAGCGTCCGACGGCTGACCCGTGGTCGAACGTCTTCTGAAGTCACGATTATAATGAGCTTGCATCTCAGAATACATCTTTTTAAATATGCCTCGTCGTGACCGCTGTGTGCCGTCGATCCGTCGTTCGGTGTTCTCTGCGGCCGTGATAACGGGCCGAGTTGTTTTCACGCTGTGTCTGAACGTCGACGACAAATCGTCTCTCTCAGGGACCATTATGGAGTTTCCTCCCTGAATTCAGATTCATCAGTATCAGTAATCCGCTACTCGGCGATTCATGATCCAGATGAAAACGTCTCCGCGGGAGTAATACCCCCAGCCAGCAGACACTTCCACCGTGAGCACGGTTATCTTTACAGCCATATGGTTGTAATCCCGGCTGCACGGAGTATGATCGTATGGGAAAGATGGGGGTGTGTGTCCGCTACCGAGAAGTGTGAGGAAGAACGTAATCTTCATTATTGATGTGGTGTGAATTCAGTATATAATTTTACTTATGGTAGAAATTCTAGGGGTGTGTCAAACGGGCCGTAGTTGCGGGAGAGCGCACCTCACGGCGACGTATCCGAATGTGACGTTCCGAGACGGGCCGACAGGTTCAGACCAGTACAGGAGTTTTCACTCCCTCCGGGAAAATTCAGGGATCGCTGTGATAGCAGGTGTCAGTGGCGGTTCCCCAGCAGCCGTTCGAACGGCAGCCATCGCTTTGTGGACGCTTCAGCAGTCAGAACGAGACGTCGTTACGGCGGCGACACCCGTACAGTATGCCGACGAGCGGGATCAATACAATCCCGAACAGTGCGATATCGATCCGGATCAATACGCCGGCCGCCGAGTCGGGGGAGACGAATGGCACTGTCAGCAGTGCCACGATCAGCATGAGGAGGTCGAAGACGAGCAGCAAGTATAGCGCCGACTGGAACCCACACATGCGTTCCCAGAATCGGGTACGGAATCCGTTCATGCTCGACCTGTCGAAACCGAGCAGCAAAAAAGCGCCGTCTGTCGCGTTATTCCATCTTGGCTTTGGGGTAGCCCAGACGCATCGGCCAGTCCTGAACGGTCGGTGCCTGCATGATCGAACTCTCTTTGTCCGGCCACTCCCAGTCTGCGGTGTCGTAGTACTCCGAAGCCAGGAACAGCAGCCACGGCCCCCAGTAGGCGTCCATCCAGTTCCAGACCCACGCGAGTTCCTGGATCGGCTCGCGCTGTGCTTCCTCGGTCTGAGCGCCCGCCAGTTGGGACAGGAGGTCGTTGATATTGACTTCGCGGAGCGAGCCCTCTGGCTCACCAATCGGTGGGACCCGGACGATGAACTCCTCGGTCGAGTCGCCTTCCCACTCAGTCACTGAATCGACACCCATCGGGTAGGCGGTGATATTCGCCGCTCCGAGCAGCGTTCCCGAGAGCCCTTGGTGGGGAATCGGGACTGACTGGCCGACCCACCAGTTCGTGATGTCGTAGTTGTTGTTCGGAATCGTTTCGCCGCCCCAGGTCGCACCCTCCTGTACGAGGCCTTCCGTCTCGATCCCGAAGTTCGAGAGCAGTTGCGCCCCCGTCTGGGTTCGGTCGCTGTGGAACGGTGCGCCTTTGAACGAGAGCGTGAACTGTTCGCCGTTGGGCTTGTACCACGTGCCGTCCTCACGAGTGAACCCTTCCTCTCGGAGAAGTTCTGCAGCCCGTTCGGTCCCGCCGTCGAAAGCCATGTACTCGTCTTTTCGGTCACCGAGCCATTTGTCGATCAGCTCCGGTGACATGCCAACGGAGAGATTGACCTGTTCTTTGTTCCGGCCGGACAGCGGAAGGTTGCGCATCAGGATGTCGTGATCGGCCTTCCAGACGTTCGAGATGGCCCATCGGACCTTCCGATTGTCGAGTGGCTCACGTCGGCAGTTGAAACAGAACGCCCCACCGCTGTGACTGTAGTAGGTAAGCCCCTCGTAGCGATCAGGGATCTGATTGGCCTGTGGTTCGGTGAACACGACGTTGTGGATCGCGTCGGCCTCGTCGTTTCGCATCGAGCGAATCTTCGACTGTGGCGTGTCGATCGGGAGTCCTTCGACGGTGTCGTATTCGATATCGTCGGCCGTGATGTGGGGGTTGCTGTAGTCGTCTCGCTTTTCGAGCAGGAGCACTGTTTCAGTCGCTTCGGCCGGTTCGAACGGCCCGTTTCCGAGCCCGAGTTCAAGGGCTTCTTCGAGGCCGATCTGGCGCTGTCCGACCTCCTCAAGGATGGCGTTTTTCTCATCGGAATCCGCCCCGTCCATTCGTTCGAGATACTCCCCGAACACGTCGTATTTGAAGTTCCATATGACGGGTGCGTCTCCCATTCCGATCAGGGCGTTTTCGAACATCCGCCTGTTGACCTGCTGGGCGAAGGTGAGCTCGACAGTGTGGTCACCCGCCTGGGTGGCGTCTTCGATGAAGTCCCAGACCGGATCGTTCTCGACCTGCCGCCAGTGCAACTGACCGACGAAGTCTTCGGACGTATACGGATCGCCGTTGATCCACGTCGCCTCGTCGTAGAGAGAGACCGTGAACGTCTCGCCCTGTTCGACAGTCGATGGGTACTCCCAGTCTTCGATCAACAGCGGTTGCCAGCTCTCTTCGCTCTGATACCACTTCGCACCGATCTCGAAGAGGATCTTGTTCAGAACACCGAGGTTGGCACTCGCAAGCGGATTGAAGTTGGCCTGACTCGGCTGGAGTCCGCCCGCTTGCACACTGAGTGAGTTATCTCTCGGTGTTCCACTGTTGCCGTTGCCGTTTCCGTTGCCGTTGCCGTTGCCGTTACCATTGCCACCACTGGTTCCCGGACAGCCGGCGAGTGCAATTGTCCCTGCACCGACCACACCGCGCAGCATATTTCGCCGGGACGCGAGTGGTTGGATACCGTTTCCTGAAGTATCGTCTGACATACGTCCCTACCTCCTTATTCCTATTACTTATTGTTTTGGGTGTTTAGTCATCATTGTTCATCTGTAACCGACGATACTCATCACACGTGATAGTGGTACGCTGTTCGGCCGGTGACCAGCTACAGGGGACAACACCACAATATTTATATTATAGAATGCGGGAATTCAGAGGTATGTCCGAGAGGCCAGCAGAGCGTCCAGACTCCTGTCACCTCGGCCTCCTCACCGATGGAGATCCGAGCGAGGAACAGCTAGCTGCACTGTCTGCGGTCGAATCGATGGCTTCCGTCGAGACAGTGGATCTGTCTTCGATCACGTCGCCTGCAGATTTCGAGCAATACGACGTCCTCTGGTGGCACCGTGCCAGGGCCGACCCACAGCAATCACTCTCTCGCAGGGCCGCAGACGCCATCGAGTCGTTCGCTCACGATGGCGGTGGTCTCTTTTTGAGTCTGTACGCGTTGACGGTCGTTGACGTCCTCGATATCGATCCGCACGTGCCAGACAGGATCGAAGAAACACGAGTCCCGAACCACGAGTGGGGACACCAGCCGGCAGGATTGTTGCAGCGATCTCGGTTCGGTGAGTCTGTCGTGTTCGGGCAAACCGACGGACTGCGGGTTCATACCCAGCCATCTGAGAGCGAATCCGCCCCGAAGATCGCCTACGAGAAGCTTGTGCCACGCTACGGCGACGTCCTCGCGAGCGCCGTCGTCGGCGAGGACGACCGGCCGAGCCAGAACACGGTCGTCGCCTGGAATCACGGCGCTGGCCGGGTCCTCGGCGTCGGGCAACACTTCGTGTTCACGGAGGTGTCGGCGTCAGTCCGCGAGACTGTCGAGTCACTTCTCGCTGGCTTTGTCGCGTATCTCGATGGGGCCGACGCACCCAGGATTACTGGCCGACCGAAGTCGGGGTCGGAACTCGACTCGATTCGGGCAGCACTGGACCGCTCGGATCACAACCGTCCAACCTACCACTTCGCGCCACCGGCGAACTGGCTGAACGATCCCAACGGGCTGATCCAGTGGAACGGTACCTACCACCTCTTCTATCAGTACAACCCCGCCGGTCCGTATCACGGCTCGATCCACTGGGGGCACGCAGTCAGCGAGGATCTGGTTCACTGGGAAGATCGGCCAGTTGCGCTGACGCCCGATCCGGGCGGCCCCGACGAACACGGCTGCTGGTCGGGGTGTGCTGTCGAGGCCGATGGAACCCCGACGTTGGTCTATACCGGTGGCAGCGGCGGTGACCAGCTCCCGTGTCTGGCGCGAGCGAGCACAGACAGTCTCGACGACTGGGAGAAATATCCACAGAATCCCGTCATCAAGGACCCACCACCAGCGGATCTCGACATCCTCTCGAACGAACACTGGAACGCGGAGTTTCGCGATCACGACGTCTGGTTCGAAGACGGAATCTGGTACCACCTCATCGGCTCCGGGATCACTGGAGAGGGGGGCACAGCGCTCCTGTACACTGGAGAGACGCTCACCGACTGGGAGTTCGTCGGCCCGGCTCTCGTCGGGGATCAAACCGAACACGGCGGCATGTGGGAGTGTCCCGAACTACTCCGATTCGCGGACTGTGACGTCCTGCAGGTCTCGAACTACGACAAGGTCGTCTATTTCACCGGCGAGTTCGACGGCGAGGTGTTCGAGCGACAGCACAGCGGTGTCGTCGACCACGGCAACTACTACGCCGCACAGACCATGACCGACGACGACGGGCGCGCGCTCTCGTGGGGCTGGATACGCGAGGACCGTGACGGGTCTGCCCAGTGGAACGTCGGCTGGTCGGGCGTCATGTCGGTCCCCAGGGAGTTTTCCGTCGACGATGGTCGACCTGTGATCGAGCCTGCAGCGGAGTTGAGCCAGCTCCGGAACACTCGTCAATCGATCACAGACACGACGCTCACGCCCGAGTCAGAGGACCCTCTCGCGGACGTTTCGGGCACAGCCATCGAGGTCGACGTGACCGTCGAGTTAGAAGACGCCGACGCGTTCGAACTCGTTCTCAGGGAGTCGCCCGACGAAGCAGAGCGCACACCGATCCGGTACACGAGCGACGGCGAACTGGTCGTCGATCGCGAGCGATCCAGTCTGGCTGCAAGCGTAACGGAAACGCCACAGACGATCGAGGACGTCTCGACAGACGATGGACGTGTCCACTTGCGAATCTTCCTCGATGGCTCGGTCGTCGAGGTGTTTGCCAACAGCCGAACGAGCCTGAGCAGTCGGCTCTATCCCACGCGCGAAGACAGTACTGGACTCGCCTGTGTTGCTGTCGGTGGGTCTGTGCGGATCCACGACTGCCAGGTCTACGCGATGGATAGTGCGTTCGAGAATCGCCCGGAAACAGAATCGACGACTGCAGTTCGATAGATCCGACAATGCCAACGAGACCAACAGCCGCCTCCGTACTCACTCCCCCAGGAGAACTAGATGAAAAACCGCCATCTATATACGATTGTAATAGAGTGTTTCGAACGACTTCCAAACAAATCACTACCCGAGTGAAAAATCCGGAGACAGGAGACTACATATGAATTACTTCATCAAACGACTCGGTAGATCCGGCATCACACTGTTTCTGGTGGTTGCCATCACCTTCGTCCTGACACGGTTGATGCCGGGTGGACCAGTCGCAACGATGCGTGCTCGATTACGCCGGCAAAACCCAACGATGACGACAGAGCAGATCAACCAGCAGGTGCAGGCTGCCGTGGGCGTCCGTCCCGATTCACCACTCTACGTCCAGTTCTACAACTACGTGACGGGGGTCTTTCAGGGCGACTTCGGCGAATCGATCGTGCTGTCACCGGGGACGCCAGTGATGGACATGTACGTGAATGCGATCCCGTGGACGCTGTTTGTCCTCGGGATGGCAACGGTGATCACGTTCGCGATCTCGGTGACGCTCGGAGCGTTGCTCGCCTACAAGGAGGGGAGCAAGATCGACGTCGGCCTGAGTTCGGTCTCGATCATCCTGAACTCGATTCCCTACTACGTCGCAGCGATCGTCCTCATCGGCGTCTTCGCGACCTGGCTAGACTTACTTCCGTTCCAGGGGAACCGATCGTTAGAGACGACACCCGGGTTCAACGTTCCGTTCATGATCGACGTGCTTCGGCACGCGATACTCCCGATGATCTCAGTCATCATTACCGGATTCGGTGCACAGATGCTGGGCATGCGGAGCAACAGTATCCGCGTCCTCGGTGAAGACTACATTCGGGTCGCTCGCTTGCGGATGTTGCCGACGAACCGGATCGCAACCAGATACGTCGCCCGGAACGCGATCTTGCCGATCTACACCGGCTTCATCATCAGTATCGGATTCATCCTGGGCGGGTCGGTCATCCTCGAAGAGATCTTTAGGTATCCCGGAGTCGGGAGACAGTTCTTCGCTGCAGCGTCCCAGCGAGATTATCCTGTCATGATGGGGGGATTCCTCCTCATCTCCTTCGCCGTCGTGATCGCAGTGTTCATCGCAGACCTCACCTACGGACTGATCGATCCGCGCGCCAGCACGGGGGATGACAATGAAGCCTACTGACGAGGACCGAACGCCGATGACCGGCGACCCCAACGCGACACGGACCGACGGCGGGACGCCGGAGATTCCACTCACCAGTGTCTCTGCGGAAAGCGTCACTCGTCGGGATCGTCTCAAAGATTCGCTCGCGAATCACTGGGAGACGTTCCTCCTGGCCTGGTCTGACTGGCGGTTCAAGGTCGGCCTGCTGATCATGGTCGGCTACGTTCTGCTCGGAACGCTGGGCGTCTATCTCGTCGACGAACCGAGTTTCTACGACGGCGGGAAGTGGGACCAGCCGTTCCAGGGTGGTGAGAACCTCCTCGGAACGAACCAGCACGGTGAGAGCATCCTCGGGAGCCTCATCCACTCGACGCCGGACATGCTGTTGATGCTGCTCAGTGGTGCGGTATTCGCGACCGGCGTCGCCGCGTTGATCGGCATCCTCGCCGGCTACAAGGGCGGGCGCGTCGACTCGGTACTGACGACGTTGACCGACACCGCGATGATGATCCCCGGGCTTCCGCTGATAATCCTGATCGCCGCGATCTGGAACCCGACGAATCCGATCGTCGTCGGGATTCTCGTCTCGATCAACGCCTGGGCCGGCGTTGCCCGCTCGTTGCGGTCACAGGTGCTGACGATTCGCGAAGAGTCCTACGTTGAGGCGTCCCGGATCATGGGGTCCGGGTCGCTGTCGATCATGCGCCGCGACATCACGCCGCAGCTGCTGCCGTTGATCCTGATCAACTTCGTCATGTCCGGGCGCGGTGTCATCTTCAACTCCGTGGCGCTGTATTTCCTGGGTATCCTCCCGATCACCCAGGCGCAGAACTGGGGCGTCATGCTCAACGAGGCCTACACGGCCGGCGCTGTGACGTCACCGGAACTGTTCTATACGCTGTTCTTCCCGCTAGTGACGATCGTGCTGCTCTCGTGGAGCCTGATCATGCTCTCGCAGGGACTCGACCGCGTCGTCAACGTCCGTGCACGAGCGCGACACGAGGGGACAACGCGCGAGGGTGGACAGGTCGGTGAAGCGGGCGATGCAACGGAAGGAGGGTAACACGAATGAGCAACACCTACGATGATCGATCGACAGGCACAGACTGGTTCGAAGACGGCGAGGCTACCGAGAGCGCTGCAACCGAGACTCCGGGTGAGCCGATCATGGAAGTCCGGGACGCATCCGTGACCTTCGACATGGATCGCGGGGTCTCCCGGGTGCTGAACGACGTCTCGCTCGACGTCCGGGAGAACGAGATTCTGGGCGTCGTCGGCGAGTCCGGCAGCGGAAAGTCGATGTTCGCCTCGGCGCTGCTCAACGCCGTCCCGGAACCGGGGATCCTCGGTGGTGAGGTGCTCTATCACCCAGAGGACGGCGATCCGGTCGATCTGGTGAACGCCGATCACGACGTGATGAAACGGTATCGGTGGAAGGAGATCGCGATGGTCTTCCAGGGTGCGATGAGTTCGTTCAACCCGACCCAGAGTATCGGCGCACACTTCCGGGAGACGATCAAGGCACACAACTACGATCTCAGAGACGGGATGGACCACGCCCGAGACCTCCTCGAACAACTCCATCTCGACGCCGATCGCGTGCTGAATTCCTATCCGCACGAACTGAGCGGTGGGATGCAACAGCGAGCCCTGATCGCGCTGTCGCTCGTGTTGAAGCCCCGCGTACTGGTGATGGACGAGCCAACGGCTGCCCTGGACCTGCTGATGCAGCGATCTATTCTGGGGCTGCTCGAAAATCTGCAGGAAGAGTACGACCTGACTGTCGTGTTCATCACGCACGACCTCCCGCTCGTGGCTGGTCTCGCCGACCGGCTGGCAGTCATGTACGCCTTCGAGATGGCCGAAGTCGGACCCGCAGATGACATCGTCACGGATCCGACCCACCCGTATACGCGAGCCCTCCTCAACTCCGTGCCGAACTTGCAGACGCCGCTCGACGAGATGGAAGCGATCGAGGGCTCCGCACCGGATCCGGTCGGTGATCATACTGGTTGTCAGTATGCCGATCGCTGCCCGCTTGCCACCAGCGAGTGTCGCAACGTCGACCCGCACTTCGAGACCGTTGGTGAAGACCATCAGGCGGCGTGTTTCCACTGGCGAGAGTCCCGCGAGGAGATCCCGCTCGCCCTCGAAGAAGACCTCGGCGACTCGGCGCTCGCGGACATCCGTGGCTCACAGTCGGCCGAGTCGGTCGTCAGCCTGAACGACGTCGACGTCCACTTCGAGAAGCAGAGTGGCCTGCTGGACAAACTCAGAGGAAAATCAGAGACGGTCTACGCCGTCGACGACACCGATCTGGACATCTACGAGAACGACGTCGTCGCGCTTGTCGGGGAATCAGGGTGTGGGAAGACGACGCTCGGGAAGACTGCGATCGGCGTTCAGCGGCCGACTGACGGGACTGTCGACTACCGTGGACAAGACCTCTGGGCGGCCAGAGACGACGGCGCGGGTGAGATTCCGTGGTCGGACATCCGCCAGTCGCTACAGATCATCCATCAGGACCCCGGCTCGGCACTGAATCCGAACATGAGCGTTCACGAAACGCTGTCGGTCCCGCTAAAGAACGCACAGCCCGATCTCTCGTTCAAAGACCGCCGCAAACGCATCCTCGGGATGCTGGAGTACGTCGGACTGACGCCACCGGAGGACTACGCAGATCGCTATCCACACCAGCTCTCGGGCGGCGAGAAACAGCGTGTGGCGCTCATCCGGGCGCTGTTCATGAACCCGGATCTCATATTGGCCGACGAGGCCGTCTCCGCCCTGGACGTCTCCCTGCGGGTCGAGATGATGGACCTGATGCTGGAGTTGCAAGACCGGTTCAACACCTCGTATCTGTTCATCTCACACAACCTGGAGAACGCCCGTTATCTCGCCGGGAAGGTCGATGGCCGGATCGGCGTGATGTACCTGGGCAATATCGTCGAGATCGGGCCGGCCGAGAAGATGATCAACGATCCAGAACACCCCTACACCAAGATCCTCCGGTGGTCGACCGCGGAACTCGATCCCGATGAAGCCGCCGAAGACCCGCCCATCCGCGGGATCGACATCCCCGATCCCGTCGATCCTCCGAGCGGGTGCCCCTTCCAGACGCGGTGCCCGAAAGCCCGCGAGCACTGTACCGAAGAGTTCCCCGAACTCGAGGACGACGGCGAGCACGCGGTCGCGTGCTTCCGCGAGCGAGACAGGGATCACCCCTACTGGGACAGCGACCCGGTCGAAGACTACGAGGTCAAAGCCGACATCTTCGGCCCCGACGTGCCGCCAGCACAGCGCGGCGACGAGTCGACGACCGCCGACGACTGAGTCGTCGAGTCAGTGCTCGATTACTCACACCGACGGCGGCCTCACTATTCACCTGGGTCTGATTTCACGCTGGTTCTGAATCCTCGAAGACCGACAGGTAGAACCCGAGGCTCACGACACCGGCCAGGAAGGTGCTGGCCGCGACGAAGAAGTAGAGGTGCTGGACGCCCACGAGGTCGACGAGGCGACCGCCGAGAAGCTGGCCGACGATCCGACCGGAACCCAGACCGAGCGCGGCAACGACCGCCTGGCTCGTCGACGCCAGACTCTCCGGTGCGAGGTCGTGTGCGAGGTTCACCGAGGCCAGCCCGAACAGGGCGATCGCGACACCGTGGATGATCTGAATCCCGAAGATCACGGGCAGCAATCCCGTGAGTGCGTAGACGAGAAACGAACCCGTGTACGCGCCGGCGCCGATCGACAGCTGTTCGCGGTGGCCGAGGCCGAGTCGCGCCGCACCGAGGAAGACGACTGCCTCGGCGACGGTTCGGACGAGCCAGGCGGCGCCCGTCATGCTGTCGCCGGCGTCGATGGCCCGCATGTACACCGAGAAGAACGAGCCGCCCGCGGCCGATGCAGCGCCGATCAGGACCGCGACCGCGAGCAACAGGATGAACTGGCGATTCTTCACGAGCGCAATCCCTTCGCGTCGAAGGTCTGGTGCGATGTCAGCGTCGGGTCGCTCGAGTCCGCGAAGCGTGAGGACGAAGACGACCATCCCGACGACGTAGACGTAGAAGATCAACGGCGTCCCGAACCACTCGATCAGCCAGCCGAGTGCGAGGATACCGACGCCGAAGGCGATGCTCCCGAACGCTCTGACGTTCCCGTAGTCCAGACCCGAAGAGAGGACCATCGAATCGGCGAGTGGATGGATCGGCGATCGAAACGCCGAGAACACGACTGAGGCGAGGATGAACACGAGAAACGGGCTCGCGACGTACATCCCGGCCGGATACAGGAGCGCTGCGAGTGCCGACCCGACCGCACCGATCGCCAGCGCCGCCTTCGTCCGCCCGTACCGGTCGGCAGCGACGCCCCAGACCGGCTGGGCAGCCATCCCGGAGGCGACCAGTACTGCGCCGATGATCCCCATCTGCGAGCCGGACAGCCCCGCGTCTTCGAGGAAGACGTTCCGGAAGGCAGCGACGCCGTTGCCGGATGCGAACAGGACGAAATACAGCAGCTGGTACTGCCGCTTCTCGGTGAGCACTAGGTTATCTCTCACGCGAGTCGAGTTTCAATCTGTCGTCTCGACGGTCTCCGCCCGGCCGACCGCCGCGATGCGGACGGCCGGAAGGATTTTGTCCGCTCTGGTTCACGACTCGAACGAGATGCCAGACAGTAGTGTAACGTACACCCAGCTTGGATCGACAGGCCTCGAAGTCTCTCGTCTCTGTCTCGGGTCGATGAACTTCGGGTCCGAGGCCGAATGGATGATGAACGACCGCGAAGCGAGCATCGAATTGATCCAGCAGGCGATCGACGCAGGTATCAACTTCATCGACACAGCCAATACCTACTCGAATGGAGAGAGCGAGGAAATCGTCGGTGAGGCTGTCTCGACGTACGATCGTGAACAGCTCGTTCTCGCCACGAAAGTCTATTTCCCCGCGGTAGATGAGCCGGGGCCAAACCAACAGGGACTCTCACGGAAACATATCTTCGAGCAAATTGAAAACAGCCTAGCGAACCTCGGAACGGACTACGTCGACCTCTACCAGATTCATCGGTGGGACGAGAACACGCCGATCGAGGAGACACTCTCCGCACTGGATGCGTTGGTTGATGCCGGAAAAGTTCGATACATCGGCGCGAGTACCATGGCTTCCTGGCGATTGATGGACGCGTTGAAAACGAGCGATATCGAGAATTACGACCGGTTTGTGAGCGTTCAACCGGAGTACAGTCTGATCAAGCGCCACGAAGAGGAGAACCTGCTTCCAGTTGCTGACGAGCAAGACCTGGGTGTCATCACCTGGTCGCCGCTGGCTGGCGGGTTTCTGAGCGGAAAGTACACGCGTGAAGAGGCACCCGAAGGGAGCCGTCTTGCCAAAGAAGGCGTATCACCATCGGAAGCCTTCTCCGCCGAGGAATGGTCCGTTCTAGATGAACTTCGGGCGATCGCGCGCGACCACGATGCAACGCCGGCACAGATTAGCCTGGCCTGGCAGTTGAACAAAGACATCGTAACCGCGCCGATCATCGGTCCGCGGACCCCCGATCATCTAGAAACTGCGCTCGGTGCGCACGACATCTCACTCAGTGCTGCTGAAATCGACCGACTGGAAGCACCTATTGACCCTTCGTGGTCAAGAGAGCTCACCTGACTCCTCAACATTGATATGGGATGATCCACAACGTGTGTGTAGAGATCAGATGTCGTCCCAACTTTCGACACGATTGCAGCGCGATAGCGATTCGGTCATCGATCGGCTCAAGTTCGCCCTTTCAGAGCATCGACTCGTCGTCTACGGAGCGCTCGGCATCTTCGGTGTCTGGATGTCCGGATACGTCGTAGATATACTCGCTGGCCCATACAGCGAGTCGACGGAACTCGCACACACGGTTTCGGGGTTGTTGGGTGCAGCTGCGATGGTCCTCGCTCTTTGCGGCCTGTTCGTCCTGTTGCTCTGGGGCGGACTGATCGTCTCGAATCGACGATCCTAGCGGGCGGCTGGTTGCTCTTCACGGCTCGCGTACGTCTCGAGAAAGCGCTGGAGTTCCTCGAACGACGGCGGCTCCTGGTACTGTTTGAAATACCCACCGAGGGCGCTCCCGAGAACGAGCGTGCTCGCGTCAGAGACACCCTCTGCCAGCCCGAGCGCCAGTCCCGCAGTGAAGTGGTCTTCGAACGTTCCCTCTTCAGCGGGGTCGGTGATCCGGGGGGCTCGAATCCGGAAGGAGTTGTCAGCACTCGCGAGTGTGGATTCCCGCGACGCAGTGATCGCGAGACGAGAGACGCCGATGACGTCGCGCAACGCTTCCGCTCGAGAGGGCAGGGACTGTTGGCCGCTCGAACTATCCAGAAGGACGTCACTGAGATTGTCGCTCTGTTCACCGGTCGTGACGACGGTGACGGGGATCCGGTTGTCGAGCGCACTGAGCGATTCGAGATCCGAGCGGAGCGTCGTCTCCCTGAGACGGCCGATTTCGTTCGCGAGCACGAGGACGTCGCTCGGCGGTGAGTCGAGTCTCGGATAGACCTGTTGACCGAGGCCCTCCCAGATCGTCGAGATTTCGGGAATCAACGGCCACCCACCGATGCTCACGATATCGATCTCTTCGAGATAGGAGACCATGTCGTCGAGCGGGACGTATTCACAGAGTGTCTCCCAGTTGAGTGCCTGGTGTTTCCGAGACTCGGTGAAGAGGAACTTCCCGTCTTCGAATTGCACGTACTCCGTCACCGTTGGTTGACCGAGGCTGAGCAGGTCTGCATCCGGAAAGGCGTCCTCGAACTCCGCTTGGATCGGTTGCCCGAAGTATCCCAACAATCGCAAGTCGTATCCGATCTCTGTGAGGACCTGTCCGGCATGGGCCGTATGGCCCCCCGGTAATCGCTTGCTCTCGACCCATTCGAATTGCAACGTCTTCTCGGTCGAAGACGCGTGAGCGAACATCTCACGAACGGTATCGAAGTCTTCGATCTCGTCGTACATCCGTGGGCTCTTTCGCTCACCGACGAGTTGGCGGATGTGGTCGATGTAGCCGTCAAAGCCGACGACCGCTCCGATGGTCGACGGTTCTGCTGGGAGCTCAGAGAGGCAGGTCTCGACGTGTGCGTGTGTCTGTTCGTCGAGCACATCAGACTCCCAGTCGGGATGTTGCTTCAGGTCGATCTGATGAGCCTTGTAATCTTCGTGCTGTGATTTCCATCCCCCGACTGTGACGACCTGTCCGCTGGCACCATCGACTGAGTCGGGTGCGATCTCGATATACGCCTGTTCGTCGAAATCCGTATAATAGAAGCCCGAAAGCGTCCCACTGAGAGTGACTTGCTCGCCAGAGACGTTGTCGTATCCTTCGAAGGTTACCTGCAGTGACTCCATCGGAGTCTCCCGTGTCAACACTCGCAGGTCGGCAAGACAGTCCCGGAGGCGGAAATATCGCGACGGCAAATCGGGCGATGATTGCTCGGAATCGATGTTGACAGGGTAGCCGAGCGGCCAGATCGAATCAGAGAGGAACCGATCGAACAGAAACGCCAGTTCCGTGTCAGTGACGTAAAATCCTTCCTGCGTCTGTGTCTTGGGTGCGTTGGGCCAAAAGAACCCACTCTCGCGATCGATACTCAGTACGAACGGCTCGCTCCGGGGCGTGCCGCGGACGTGGTCTGCGACCGATTCGACGGGATGGGTGAGCGAGATCGCGCCGTCCTCGATCGTGTGTTCGTCGAGGTTCGAGATCACGAGCCGAACCTGAACGTCCCCCAGTGAGAGCAACTCGTCTTCGAACTGATTGAGGCGCTCGAAAGAGGTCAGCAAGAAAACCGTGTTCTCTGCGGAGAGCAACAGTTCGGAGACGTACTTTTCGATCGTCGAGTGGTTCTTGAACTGGGCGACACCGCTCTCGATGTCCGAGACTGTCTTGTGGAGTTCCTCGAGGCGGGTCTGGACCTGTTCGATCTGCTGTTGGATCGGCCCCAATGTCTTCGTGGGCTCGATCGCATAGGCTTTCTTCGGGTAGCTGTCGTCCAACTCGACGAATCCCTGTTCACGCAGATCTTCGACGATGTCGTACACCCGCTGTTTCGGGACCTGGCTCGCGTCGGCGATCTCCTTCATCGACTGTTTCCCGTTTCGTATCAACGCGAGATAGACCTGCGACTCGTAGGCAGACATATCGATATTCTGCTGTAGTGACTCCCGGATCGCAGACTCGCTCAACTCGTCGGGGTCGCTCATATACCCTTTCACACTCCCCGAGAGTAAAGTATTTCGTGGCGACGGCGAGGCAAGCAACCCATCCAGAGCGAGTTCGAAGGTGGCCCGGTTCAGCCGATCTCGATCGTCTTACATTCGGTATCACTCCCCCAGACAACTGAGGACATTGAATTTATATTTCAGTATTCAAATAGATATGCAGAAGGATAGAATATATTGTAAGACTGGAAACGAGTATATTGTGACGATCGGTCGATCAACCCCCATATTTCTAGAGAAGAATTATTATCAGCGGCAGAATCGCATGTTTCGCTATTATATCGGAGTGTTACAGTAAAATTCTAATATTCTATGGGGATTAAAGGGATACAACGATGTCGAGATCGGATCCGGAAAGTGGACCATTAAATTCCCCTTGAAAAGCCGTAAAAGTGTACTAAACGCAATTCGATCATTTCGTCCTTCTCAGATCTGGATCGGTTTTCATGCTCAGTTGTAGCGACAATATTTCGATTTAGAACGGTTCAAGTAAGATTTCCATTATATATGTGTAAGTGATATAGAGGGGAGTTATATGGCCTCGCCGACTTGTGCGAAGATTTGGTTACAGTGGTGTCAGTGAACTACCCCACCCTATCGCTCGCGTACCCCGCGACTTCAGTCGTGGGTCGATGACTCACCCTCGGCGAGTCGGCCGCCTGCGAAGCCGCCCAGTGCACCGAGCCCGGCACCGTAGGCACTGAGCACCAGGAGTCCGAAGAACATCCCCGCGACGACAACGAAACCGAGGCCGGCTTCCTGGATTGTGGCGAACCCAGAATACAGGCCGACAGTGACGAAGCCCAGAATGACCAGTGCCGGGACCATCGCCAGGAATCCCGACAGAGCACCCACACTCACCGGTCGTCCCGACGCGGGCTGTTCGAGATAGCCTGCCAGGCCGCCGCCGAGCACTGGCGAGAAGGGGACGAACGAGAGCACCGACGTCGTGACTGCACCGAGAACGGCCGACGATCGATACGTGCCGACGCTATCCTCGTCCCCGGCCTTTTGATGGGCACGATGGCGGAACACGACGTATCCGATCGCGAACAGGACGAGCCCGATGCCCGTGACGAGGAGACCGATCCCAGTCCAGTTCACGACTTCCAGTGAAAAATCGAGCATCTCTGCTTCTGTGAGATCGCGTTGCAAGACCACGATCGAGATCTCACCAGCCTCGATGTCTTCGGCCAGCAGGTCTCGGTCGACGACGAAGGCCACGGCAGTGCCACCGACGACCAGTGCCATCCCGCCGAGTGCGATCGCCACCCCGACGAGCCAATCGACGTACTCCGGCAACGGTCGAGAGAACGTGAGGTCGTCTCGCGGCTCACTGGTCGCGCTGTCCTGCTCGCCGCCGCTCGCAGTGTCAGTCGTCTCCATACCTGGTAGTACAACGGCCGCTGCCTTAGTTATATTCTAAACTACATTTGGGGAGACGGGTGGGGCTCCGCGTCGGTATCGTGACTGGCCTCCCAGATTCAGGGCCCGTATCGAAGTCAGAGTCCAACGGGATTGGTGCGATGCTTTCAACGGGTTCGATCATCGATCGTCACCGCTGGCTGGGTCGATTTCGAACGTCGTGATGATTCCGAACAGTCCTGTGGTCGTGTCTGTGACCGACATGTCGGCCGCTGCGACGATCTCACGGGGTTGCTGGGTCCAGCGACAGCCCGCCTTCTCGTAATGGGCGTCGGCACGCCACTCCTGATAGCGTGCGAGCAGGCCGACGTCGCTGCGGCCGTGTTCGACCAGCCGGATCGTCCCCCCGGGCTTGCAGACGCGTTCCATCTCCCGGAGTGCAGCCACGGGATCCGGGAACGTACAGGTCGAAAGCGCCGAGATCACCGCATCGAAGCTGTCGTCGGGGAACTCGATATTCTGGGCGTCCATCTGTCGAAGTTCACCGTCTATCGAACGCTGGTCGAGTCGTTCTTCGGCGTTTGCCAGCATCTCCGGGCTGATGTCGATGCCGACGAGATCGACCGTGTCGGGCAGATATCGAAAGTTCGGCCCCGTCCCACAGGCGACGTCGAGCACTCTACCAGTCACGTCCGCGAAGCGTTCACGACGATACCGACCAGTAACGAGGCGGTCGACTGCTTCGAACCGACGGATACGGTCTGCATATCTGGCGTACGATTCCTGAATGTCTGTGGTGGACATCGGTCGATCTCGTTGCTGTGAAGCACGCTGTTCGTCGGTCTGGTGTCCGGGAGTGTCGGTCGAATTCATCGTGGCTGCTCTCTCGTCCGGATGATCGACTGCGACCCGCATAAATATTATCGAACTATTGATATATTTTCGAGATCGTTTCAAAATCTCGATTGAGCGATGCAGGCAGATCGGCGGGTAGAGTCGGCAAATAGAGATATTTCGGCCCGGAGATAGCCACGTTCACTCAACAGCGGTTTTGAAACGATTCTATCACGATCGCCGGTCGCCCTGGTTTCGTCGGCGCACGCGTTCGGTCTGAACGACCGTCGCGTCGTCGTCGAGAAACAGCCGAAGTGATGCAGACTCGGTCTCGAACGCGACGCAAAATTCTGCCGGCTCGTTCTCGATACGCTCGGACGTCCACCTGCCGTCCTGAAGGTGCTGATGGAGTTCCCAGATCCCGGTTCCCATGACGTCTATCCCGTGCTCCCAGAGGAAGGTCATCGCTTCCGGATGATAGGCAGCGGCATACGGTAGCGGGATGCTCAAAAACCGAAGACACGTTCGGCACACGCTGATCGTCCCGAACGACGCGGAGACGGCATCGGGGACGGAGGCGTCGGCCGTATCGATAATCTCGGTTTCCATGCGGCCGCCACAGTCCGGGCAGACGCCCTGGCGCATCTTGAAGAAGTCACCCGCCTGCTCCCAGATGACCGATTCGAGCAGGGCCGCTCCCGAGCGTGACCGAGCCTGTGCCGGCCGGACCCGATAGGAGAACGCCGGCTGTTCGCACGCCGAGCAGCGAATGAAGAAGTATTGCTCGTGCAGGCTCGCTTCGAGGGCTTGCTCACCGCAGTAGAGACAACTGCCGTCAGTCTCGATCGTTCCGATATCCGGCGGCGCCCGAAAGTTTTCGGCGAGGACGAACCGCACGAGCTGTTCGCCAGCGTGTGTGAACGCGTAGCCGTCCTCGTGTTTCCTGAGAAACGTTCCCGTGAGTTCGCTGAGGTGATACGAGAGTTTCGACGTGTTGTCGACGTCCACCCGCTCGTAGATGTCCGAAAACGACAGCGCGGCGATGCCCGACTCCAGCTCCTCGTGCTGTGCAATCGCGACAGTCTTGAGGATGTCCAGCCGAATCTCGTCGGCCAGCAACCGAAAGACGTCGTCGGCCGTCCGATCGGTCCCCATACGGATGGGGACAGGGCCAGGATATTGAAACTACGGCCGCTACGATCAGTCGTCAGACCGGGCGGCAGCGACCGTCGTCGGCTGCGTCGTCCTCACGGCCGAGGTGTGACGCGCCCAGAGCACGAGCAGGCTCGGCAGGACGACGACGCTCACCAGGAAGGAGGTGACGAGTGTCAGGACGACCAGGATTCCGAAGCTCTGGAGCTGGGGGTGAGGGTGCAACAGCAGGGCGACGAACGCACCGGCCGAGGTGAGCGTGCTTCCGAGTAGCGCACCACCCGTCCCGGTCACCGCAGTCCGGAGAGCGTCGATCGGCTCTCGTCCGCGGTCGAGTTCCTGGGCGAAGCGGTCGCTGATGTGGATGTTGTAGTCGATACCGAGTCCGACGACCAGGCTCATCAGTAGCGCCGTCACCAGCGTAAGCGGCACGTCGAGGAGGTACATCCCGCCGACGACCAGCCCCGTGACCATCAGGATGGGCACGACCGTCGTTACGCCCAGCGTCGCGCTGTCGTGGACGCGCCGGAAGATAGCGACGAGTCCGACGAACACCGCCGCCAGGGCGAGCACGAGCACGCGGATGATCCCGTCGGTGACCACGTCGAGCTGAGAGTCCAACACGGCCGCCTGACTGACAGCAGTCGCCCGGAGATTCGTGCCATCGTCTTCGATTGCCGTCGCAGCCGCACGGACCTCGTCGATGCGATCGTCAGTCATGCCGGCGCTTTCGGCGGGGCCGATAACTCGCAGTGAGCGGTACTCGCCGTCGGTCCGCTCGACGACCTGGCGTGCCTCCTCGGGTGCGACCTCGTAGAGGCGGTTGTACACGGTCGCGAGATCGGTATCGGGAATCCCGTCGCCGTCGGTGTCGGCCGCGGCGACTGTCTCGGCGAACCCGTCGTGCGTTGCAGCGACGGACTGAATCACCGTCACCGGCGATCTCAGCGACTCCCGAGAGCGCGAATCGGTGAACACGGATCGGTCCGTGGCCGCTGCGATCGCGTCGAGACTCCCGTCAGTGGTCACCTCGCCTTCGACGAGAAGCTGGAACCGCTGGCTCGCGTCGGTGGCGACGGCGCTGTAGGCTCCCTGGACGTACCGGCTGTGCTGGGAGTACGCCGGCTGGTCCCAGCCCATCGGCTCGGGGAGGTCCTGTTTCCACTCGGCTGCTGGCTCGCTCTGTTGCTGAAAGCTCTCCTGGTCGAGGGCCGTCCAGGTCACCGCACCGACGGCACTCGCGAGGAGTGCGACGACCACGATCACGGGTGCGGCTTTCCGTGCGAGAGTGACACTGCTCGAAAGCAGCGGCCGCAGGAACGACCCGCTACCGAGCGGCGCGTTTCGTCTGTCGAAGCCGACGCGTTCGAGCAGACCGTCGATGCTGATCTTCAGTGCTGGGACCAGCGTCACGAAGATCACGAACGCAGCGATCACGCCGAGCGTGATGCCGATGCCGAGATCCCGGATGGACCCGACAGGATTGGCGACGTTCGAGAGGAAGCCGATCGCCGCGGTCACGGTGACGAGTCCGAGCGCGAGCGCGACGCCGCGCATCGACCGAGCCATCGGGGCGCGAATCGTCTCCTCACTGCCTCGCTCCTCTCGGTAGCGCGTGAAGACGTGGAAGCCGAAGTCGATACTCAACCCGGCGATCAACACGGGCCCGATGATCATCGTCATGCCCGCGCTCACGCCGAGCCACCCGAGGATGCCGAACATCCAGACGATCGAGACGCCGACGCCGATCATCCCCACGATGACGTCGACGACGTCGCGGTAGGCGAACGCGAGGATGCCGAGGATCGACACGAGTGCGAACGGAACGACGAGTTCCATCGTGTTCGCGTTCAGCTGCTGGCTTCCCGCTGCTCTGGCGTGCTCACCGAGCGTGAAGAACCCCTCGCGCTCGCTCGCCGCCTCGTAGAGGGCGCGCTGGGCAGCGCTCGGTGGCTGGCCATCCTCGCCGGCCGTGAACTCGAACAGCATCCGGTGACTCTCGGCGTGAGCGGTCCCCGGCTCGTAACTCCGCGGGAGCAGCGCCAGTGCTTCCGAATCCGCAGTCAGCGTCGAGCGCACGGCCGAGGCGACCTCCGAGTCGGTCGCTGCGTCGAGTGCCGTGATTTGCTCGTCGAGCGTCGCGCCAGGAGTCTCGGCTACGCGACTCGCGATCAGGTTCGCGACGCTCGTCGGCTGATCGGTCTGTATCCCACTCGCGACGGCATCCGCATCGAGCACCGCCTGCTGGTAGTGCAACGCCCCGAGTAGCGCGTCTTTCGAGAGCGCGTTTCCAGACGCCGGCTGGACGTACACCATCGCCGGTGCGCTCTGTTGTTCACCGTCTTGTGTACTGTACTGCTCGCTGACGTAGTCGGCCTTCTCTGCGACCGTCGTCTCCGGGAACATGTCGGTCGTACCCCCCGCCTGACTCCCGCTGTCCAGCTGTGCCATCCCGCCAAACATTCCGGCAGTGAGAAGCACCATCACCAGGAGCACGAGTCGGCTGTGCCCGGTTACGCCACCGACGAACCGTTCGATTGCATCTTCGCTCATTGTCTCTCCACCTACACTTGCCTCGCTCTCCACCATAATAATTATCGAGTTTTTTATATAATACCGAGCGCGTTTCAAAATCTCGTTTGAGCGAAAATACGGCTTTTTCGGGTTATGATGAAGGATAATTTGAGAGTCGCCGGAATCAGTCGTCCGTTGGTCAATCGCGGTTTTGAAAGATTTCTGTCCTTTATCTCGTCTGAGGCCAGTTCTCTCTTGGGCGCGCTCACTTCCTGCTGATGCTCACGCAGAGTGTCGTTGTTCCGTTCGGTTGGTGTTCGCCTCCGCACTCAGATACCTACTCAGCTCAGTCGGCCGTTCGATACCAGGCGACGGTCTGTTCGAGCGCCTCGCGGTGGGGTGTGGGACTGCACTCGAACGACTCTTCGAACTTCGTACTATCCACGACGAACGGCTTCGAGCGCTGGTGGTGCGTGTCCGTCAGTTGCCCGAGTGTCGGTGACACGAGCCCGAGCGGTTTGAGGAGCCACGACGGCAGTCGGCGAACAGTCGGATTTGTGCCTGCGACGTCCCCAGCTAGGGATACGAACTGCCGCGTCGTGAGTGTCTTCGCACTCGGGACGTGCCAGATCTCGCCGAGCGCTCGCTCGTATGTCCCCAGAGTTAGGAGTGCACGGGCGAAGTCGTAGATGTACGTGTAGGTGTGTAGAGTGTCCGGATTCCCCGGAAACCACACTGTCCCGCCGTCGAGGACCTTCTCGAACACCTGCGTGCCGACGATCGACGTCGTTACGCCCGGGCCGTAGAAGTCGCTCGCGCGACCGACTGCCGCTCGAATGCGTCCGGTTTCGTGGGCTTTCTGAACGGTCCGTGCCATCTGTGCGCGAATCGCTCCTTTCCCGGCAGTTGCTGCAGAATCGAGGTTTTCGTGGACCGGACCCGAAACTGGGCCGTACATGTAGAGATTGTCCGCCATCACGAATCGCGCGTCGGCCGCTTCGGCGGCGGTTATCGCTCCGTCCAGAAGCGGCGGGAACAGCGCTTCCCACTTATCGTAGGGCGGCTGGAGGCAGAAATAGACGACCGATGCACCCTCGCAGGCATTCCGGGCTTCGCTCGGATTCGAAATGTCGGCGCTGACTACTTCCACGTCGGCCCGAATATCGTCCGGGATGGTTCCAGAGCGGTTGACAACCCTGACCTCTGCATCCCACGCACACAGGAGTTGAGCCACAGCGTGACCGACCTGTCCCGTCCCGAGGACGACGTGGCTGCCTGAGAAGTGTCGTTCAATGTCTCGACTTATCCCCTCGAGTGACCGCCCGTGTATGTTCGTTGCCATGCCGACAAATTGTCGGGCACAACCGAAGGAGTATGTCCTAGCATCCTAGTTATATTTATAAATTAAGTTCCTATTTTCGATTGACTCGCGAGTATCACTGGCCCACTGTCGTCACGAGCACCCGACCAGAACGAGTCACTGAGGTTTCAATGAGATACGCAACGGTTCTGCTTCGATGGGACGATGTAGAGCTGCTCCCGCTGAACAGTGCCATCGCGGCCGAGCCGGACCTGCGTGTCGAGGCGGTTCACTACATCAATCCAGTACGTGGAGGGAGATACGCCGAACTCAGTCGATTTCGTGGTGACCTGGCCCGTGCCCGTGAACTCTTTGACGAGAGTCCACAGGTCAACCAGTTTGACGTGCCTGAGGACACCGACGGGATCGTATATCTGGAGTATGACTCAGCGCCCGTCCTGGACGAATTGATGGGGTTGTTCGCCGACCACGCTGTAGTCCTCTCGTGGCCGATACGATTCACCGAAGACGGATATGGAGTCGAAATAACCCTGCTGGGGACAGAATCTGTGCTTGGTGACGTTTTCGGCGCCTTTCCGGACGCTATCGAACTAACACTCCGTCGAACTGGGGACTATTCCGAGGGTGTTTCTGATCCAGTAGCATCGTTGACCCAGAGACAACGAGAGGTACTTTCGGTCGCCGTTAGGAACGGATACTACGAGACGCCACGGAAATCGACCCACCGGGAACTGGCCGAGAAACTCGATATCACCCCCGGAACGGTATCCCAGCACCTACAGCGTATCGAGGTGCGACTGATAGATTATTTGATGGACTTCTGAGGAGGACACTCTATAGACGTCTGTCCCAGTTTCGGTCGAGGAGACAGCAGTGATGAAACAGGGGTGAATTTTCCCTCGGTGTCGAGACGGTCGAAGATGATATCGACGAGATAATTCGACATCCATTGAGAACGCAAGCTCACAGTCGCTGAGCATATACACTGACAGTGCGTGTATTGTTGTATGGAGTACGAGACACGCTCGGGGACAGAAGTTCCGGCAATCGGCCTCGGGACCTGGCAGATGGACACGTACACGGCGTACGAATCCGTCGCGACGGCGCTCGACCTGGGCTATCGACACATCGATACGGCCCAGGCCTACGGGAACGAGTTCGGCGTCGGTCGCGCCATCGCCGAGGCCGAGGTCGATCGCGAAGACGTCTTTCTCACGACGAAGGTCCTGCCGACCCACCGCTCGGTCGACGCAATCGTCACCTCCGTCGAAGAGAGCGTCGAACGACTCGGCGTCGACGCCGTCGATCTATTGCTGATCCACTGGCCGAACCCCCTGGCCGATCTCGAGACCGTGATGGGAGGCCTGAATACCGCGATCGATCGCGGGCTCGCGCGTCACATCGGCGTCAGCAACTTCGGCAAAGATCGACTGGATCGCGCCCGCGAATACTCCGACGCGCCGATCTTCACGAATCAGGTGCTCTTTCACTGCTGGTGGCCACAGCGCGACCTCCTGCAGTACTGCCAGGCCAATGATATTCTCCTGACGGCGTACAGCCCGCTCGCGAACGGTGCGGCGATCGGGGATCCACTCCTCTCGGAGATCGGCGAGCGCTATGGCAAGTCGAGTGCCCAGACCGAACTTCGATGGGTGACCCAGCACGCGAACGTCGTCACGATCCCGATGTCGACCTCTCGTGGGCACCTCCGGCAGAATCTCGACATCTTCGATTTCTCGCTCTCGCGCGACGAACACGACCGGATCACGCGACCGTCGTACTATCGAACCGGGCTGTCGATACTCCGAGGTCAGCTCGGTCTGTAGGCGAGTCAGTCGCCGGAGACTCTCGGGGATCGTTCTGGATACGGAAGCGAAAGAGTGGCGAGTCGCTCAGACGCAGGTGATCCATTCGACGGCTGGCATGCACACGTCTGACACGCGCGTAGCGCTTATACATCCTCGCAGACTGCACACTTCTAATGGTGAGCGGCTGGCGGTATCGAATCGCGAGTGTCACCGGAGTCGTGGGACTCGTGATAATCGCGCTGGTCGCGGCGAACTACCCGCTGGTCGAATCACTGTTTCGGCTGCTTCCCGTCGTCGGTGATCTCCCACTGGACAACGCTGGCGGAGTGGAGCTAGCGGTCGAAACGGTCACGGCGATTCTGGTCGTCGTCGGCGCGCTGGCACCGCTGTACAAGCCCCGGCCGCGTCGGATCCTCGACGTCTGGATGCTCGCGACCCAGCGCACGGTTGTCGCGTTTCTGGCGCTCGCGACGATCGGCTACTTCGACTACACCTATCGACTCCCGCGCTCGACGCTGTTGATCGTCGGCGCGTTCCTGTTCGTCACGATCCCGGCGTGGTTCGTGCTCATCCGCCGCCGACCGCGCGCGGCCGGCGGCCGCACGATCATCATCGGCGACGATCCCGCGACGATGGCCGACATCTACGACGCCGTCGACGGCGAGGTCATCGGCTACGTCTCCCCACCCGCCGCACAGGTCGGCCGGGAGATCGACCAGACGGCAGCAACCGAATACACCGACGGCGGAACGCTCTCCCCACTGGCCGATCTGCCCTGTCTCGGCGGCCTCTCCCGGCTCGACGAGGTGCTCGTAGAGTACGACGTCGACACGGCGGTACTGGCCTTTGCCCACCCCGACCGCGCGGAGTTCTTCGGCGCGCTCGACACCTGCTACAGCAACGGGGTCGCCGCGAAGGTCCACCGCGATCACGCCCACCTCGTGTTGACGCCCGAGGTCGGCAGCGGCGAGTTGATCGACATCGACCTCGAACCCTGGGATCCCCAGGACCACGTCATCAAACGGCTGTTCGACGTCACGTTCGCGACGGTCGGGCTGGTGGTGCTCGCTCCCGTGACGCTCGCCATCGCCGCCGCGATCAGGCTCGACGATGGCGGGCCCGTCCTCTACAGCCAGGAACGAACGACGACCTTCGGCGAGACGTTCACCATCTACAAGTTCCGGACCATGCGCGTCGGCGGCGAGGAGACGACGCCGACCGACGACGAGAAGAACCCGCGGATCACACGTTTCGGACGATTCCTGCGCCAGACGCACCTGGACGAGATCCCCCAGCTCTGGTCGATACTCACCGGGAAGATGAGCGTCGTCGGCCCGCGTGCGGCCTGGACCGACGAGGAGACGCACCTGCAAGAGAGCGCCGAGGACTGGCGCAAGCGGTGGTTCGTCAAGCCCGGGTTGACGGGCCTGGCCCAGATCAACGACGTCTCGAGTACCGACCCGGAGGCGAAGTTGCGATACGACGTGGAGTACATCCGCCGGCAGTCGTTCTGGTTCGACCTGAAGATCGTCGTCAGGCAGGTGTGGGACGTCCTGCAGGACGCGTGGCGACTGGTTCGAAGAGTCGAGTCCCAGGAGAACCCATAGATGCGCATCCTCCGCGTCGCACAGAAGGTGTACCCCGACGTCGTCGGCGGCGGTCCCTATCACGTCCACGCGATGAGCCGCGATCAGGCCGCGATGGGCCACGACGTGACCGTCCTGACGGTCGAGGACGACTCCGACAAACCGCACGTCGAGCAACGAAATGGCTACACTGTCGTGCGCTATCCCGCCATCGCCGAGCCACTCGGAAACGCCGTCGCGCCCGGTATCGCCTCGTTTCTGCGGCGAGCACGGGACTACGACGTCGTGCATGCGCACTCACACCTCTATTTCGCGACGAATCTCGCGTCGCTCGTTCGACGCCTCGATTCGACGCCGCTGGCGATCACCAATCACGGACTGTACTCCCAGACCGCTCCCGAGTGGGTGTTCGACGTGTATCTGCGAACGCTCGGCCGCTGGACGTTCGATTCGGCCGACGTGGTCTTCTGCTATACTGAAGCAGATCGTGATCGCCTCCGCGAGAAAGGTGTCTCGACGAACGTCGCCGTCGTCCACAACGGGATCGACACCGACCGATTTACTCCTGAAGGGGTGCTCGACGACCGGATCCACGGCGATCCGGCCGTCCTCTTCGTCGGGCGACTAGTCGAGGGGAAACGGCCCAGCGACGCCCTGGCGGCGTTCGACCGGCTTCACGATCGATTCCCCGACGCGGTACTGAACGTCTGTGGCGAGGGACCACTGCGCGGTGATCTGGAGACCGAGGCACGCGAACGCGGCCTCGCCAATCGTATTTCGTTTCTCGGTCACGTCGACTACGGAGCCATGCCGGCCGTCTACCGGGCCGCCGACGTGCTCGTGTTGCCCAGTCGCGCCGAGGGGCTCCCCCGGACGGTCCTCGAGGCGATGGCTTCCGGGACGCCGGTCGTGGTGAGCGCGCTCGAACAGGTCGAGCCAGTAGTGGAAAGCGGCGGAGAGACCGTCGCAGTCGGTGACGTCGAGGGCTTCCGTGCGGGGCTTGAAGCGGTCGTCGACTCGCTCGCCTCCTATTCGCCGGTCGAGACCGTCGCTGGCCACTTCGAGTGGGCGGACACGGTCGAACAGACGACGGCCGTCCTCGAAGACGTCGCTGGAGGGGAGAGATGAACCGACTCGGGATCGCGTTGGCCGTCGGCTGTAGCCTGTGGGTCGTGTCGAGTGCGATCCTGTTACTGGGATCGCGACCCGCCGAGGCGGCGGCCTTCGGAAGTTTCCTGCTCGTCGCGGCGGTCCTCGGTATCGGCGTCTGGCACTACGCCGGGCCGGCGGAGCCACTGGCGTAGGTTCGACCACCACCGCGCGAGGACCGGCCCAGCGAACACGACCAGGACGAACACGAAGGGGATTCGATGGCGGACGGTCGTCCCGAAGTTGGTATCCACCAGACCATACCCGAGAACGCCGCCGACGTACACCAGGCCGACCATCGCACCGACCGGCGTCTCCCACTCACGAGTGGCAAGTGATCGGACTCCCGCCACGACAAGCACGACGAGCAGCGGGAGGACCAGCAGCGCCGCGAGATCGAACGGACTGTCGACGTGGAGTGGGAACGGAGTGAACTGGAAATAGAAACCGCGTATCGGCGCCGCGAGCACGACGTCGAGCCAGGAGTCGTAGCGAAACTCCGGAAAGTAGACCGCGCCGCCGACGCCGCGGATCGACAGCTGCGTGTTGAGCGTCCCGATAGAGTAACGCATCGAGAACGGGACGAATCCGGCGAGTCCGGTGATCCCGACACCCACAACCAACTCGGATACCCGGACAGAGCGCTTCAGTCGCCACTCGGCGATGGCGACGCCCACGGCCAGGCAACACCCGGCCAGGATTAGCCCGGCCAGTTCGACCCGAAACAGTCCCAGCGTGACGAGTCCGACTACGGTTGGAATGGCTGCCAAGCGCTTGCGCGTCAGTGCGGACGCAGCAGCCGCCAGTGTTCCGACGAACAGCGCGAGTGCAAGCGTATCCCGCATCGGGAGACTCGTGAACAGAAACGACAGAGGCAAAAACAGCGCGAGTGTTCGCATGCCGTCAGTTTCGTCGAGAGTCGGGTAGAGTCGGCGAGCGAGCACCGCCAGTGGGAGGACGAGGACGACAGCCAGGAGGCTGTTGAACACCGCGGTGACGCGAACGTCGACACCGAAGACAGTGTAGAGGCCGGCGACGACCCAGCCGAACGCGACCGTCGGCAGCGTCTCGCCCGTGGGTTGCCCGGCGAGCAGTTCGAGAGCCGTCTGATGGTAGGTCCAGATGTCCCAGTTGTAGGGCAGGTAGCGGAGTGCGACGATCGCAGTGGCAACGTGTAGCCCGAAGGCTGAGAGCGCCGTCGCGGTATAGAGACGGTCAGCAAGGTGATAACAGAGGCCAGCAAGCAACAGCGTCGCCACGGCCATCGCGAGGAGCACGACGTATCAATAGACGGGCACCAATAAAAACGGTCCCGTGTCATCCAGCTTTCCCAAGGGGGGATTTATGCTCGTGCTGGTTCGTAGGGCGAACGATGGGCAGACGGATCTGGTATATCGTCTCGTCGCTGGAGGTCGGTGGCCCACACCCGCTGATCGAACTCGCGAATGGGATGGCAGAGCGCGGCTTCGAGGTCACAGTCTGGAGCCTCCTCGACGAGATGGCACTCGCCCCGGAGTTCGACGACGCCGTCACCGTTCGTACCGTCGGCGCCACCAGTAAAGTAGAGATCTGGAAACTCGGCTCGTTCCTCCGGACCGCCCGCGCACAGCGGCCGGACATCGTCCACTCGTATTTCTTCTTCGACAACATGGTCGCCCGCCTCCTGAAACTCGTCGTTCCGGAGACGACCGTCGTCTGTGGCGTGATGTCAGTCCGTCGAGGACAGGCGCGCCACCGCCGCATGCTCGAAGACGCGCTCCTCGACGTTCCGGACTACTACGTGTCGAACTCCAAGGCCGGTGGCGAGTTCATCGCCGAGCGTGGCGTGTCTGAAGACCGCATCGAGGTGGTCTACAACGGTCGTTCTGCCGAGGAGTACGGCGGTCCGGCCGACTCCGCGTATCTCTATGCGGATCTCGACCTACCCGAATCGGCGTTTCTCGTCGGGATCGTCTCCCGCCTCGTCGAGACGAAGGGAATCGATGACCTGCTCGCGGCCCTCGCTCGGCTGCGGGCCGATGGTCGGGACGTCCACGCCGTCATCGTCGGAGACGGCCCCGAATGGGACTCACTCGAAGCGACGGCAGCAGAGCTGGACCTGTCCGAACACGTGACGTTCACCGGGATGCGGACGGACGTGCCGGCGATTCTGGACATCCTGGACGCCTTCGTTTTCCCGAGTTACCAGGAGGGGATGCCCGGTGCGGTCATCGAGGCGATGCTCGCAGGCCTCCCGATCGTCTCGACGCCAGTCGACGGGTGTGCGGAGTTGCTCACCGATGGGGAGACAGGCGTGTTCGTCCCGGTCGGTGATCCCGACGCTATCGTCTCGGCGGTCGGGCGACTGATCGACGAACCCGAATACGCCGCCGAACTGGGCGACGCTGCGCGTGCGGAGGCTCGCGAATCGTTCTCGACCCAGCAGCGTCTGGAGTCGTTCGAATCGTTCTACGAACGGATCGTCGACGACGGGTGACAGTCAGTGGCTATCGACCCAGACTCACCACATCATTGAAGTACGCAACCCGGGTTTGGAGAACTAATGGACGCGCTGTCCCTCTCTCGGCTCCGCCGCGGGCTCGCCAGTCCCAACCTCTTTCTGCGGGAGGCAAACCGACTCTACCACCGCCGTGGCTACACCCGCTCGTACAACACTGCCGGCGTCGATATCTTCGCCGAAGACTGGGACACCCTGCTCGTTCTGGACGCCTGTCGGTACGACATGTTCGCCGAGCAGTCGTCGCTGCCGGGAACGCTCGAATCGCGTATATCACGTGGGTCGAATACTGTGGAGTTTCTGACAGGGAATTTTGCGGACCGGTCGCTGCTGGACACCGTGTACGTGACTGCGAATCCACAACTGCATTCCAATCGTAAGCGACTCGACCCCGAGTTGCACGCCACCGTCAACGTGTGGCAGGGCGAGGACTGGGACGACGACCGCCACACCGTCATGCCGGAGACGATGGCCGACAGAACGCTCGAAGCCGCCGAACGATTCCCGAACAAACGACTGATATCTCATTTCATTCAACCACACTATCCGTTTCTCGCCGACGACCCCGTCTTCGACCACGAACAGGCCTTCGACACCCCCGAGGAGGTGAGTTGCTGGCAGCAGGTGATGACTGGGTCGTTGTCCGTCGATCCCGGCGCTGTCTGGGCAGCATACCGCGAGACGCTCGATCGGGCGCTACCAGCCGTCGAGCACCTGCTGTCGGAGCTGGATGGGAAGACGGTCGTCACGGCCGACCACGGCAACATGATCGGTGAGCGTGCGCGGCCCATCCCAGTTCGGGAGTGGGGCCACCCGCAGGGAATCTACACCGAGAAACTGGTCCGGGTGCCGTGGCTCGTCCACGAGAGCGGTGACCGGCGCAAGATTACGCCTGACGAGCCAGGCCAAAGCGAAGGAACGGATCCCATTGAGAATGTCAGTGAGCGACTCAAAGAGCTTGGATACAGATGAGCGCAACTGTCTTTGTCACCACAGTCGACATCTCAACGAATTCGGGCAGCGGGATTGCGACACGTGAGATTGTTCGGAGTCTCGGGAGAGTCTCTGACGGCCCGTTGATCGTTTTATGTCCAGAGCCAGAAAATGACGTTCCAGATCGCCTCAAAGACCATGTTGACCAATTTGAGTTCTTGCCGAAAGTTACCGATCCCGGTTCGCCTCGATGGCGCCTGCACGTCGAACTGATTACGTTGTGGAAACTTGGGTCCTTATTCCGAGAGACCAATATTTCAACCGTTGTCACGCGACTCTCACAGTCGACACTGTTCCCAGCACCACTATGTAACATATTCGGTGCTCATCATTCCCTGTTGGTCCGCGGATGGGTCCGTCGGCAAGACGAATACGGCAGCACACGATTCGGCCGGTTAGTAGAGCAGATCACCCGAATGAACGTCCGGCTGTCTGATTCCGTCTTCGTCGCGTTCGATGAACTCAGACAATGGATCGAACCCTACCGGAGCGATTCTCAAACCCCCATCAAGGTGCTTCCAAACGCGGTTGATCCAAATCTGTTTTCACCAGCACCTCTTGCGGAGGCTCGAAACAGTGTGGGGATCGAGCCAGAGGCATTTGTCGTTGGTTTTGTCGGGTCTCTGGCCCTTCGTCACGAAGTCTCGACCCTACTTGATGCGGCTGCCACTGTTGATGACGTCAGGGTTGTCATCGTCGGCGATGGAGAGATCCGTTCGGAGTTAGAGAAGCAAGTTGCGTCTCTTGGCATCAGAGACCGTGTTCGTTTCGTCGGCCGTGTCCCCCACAATCAGGTTCCGAATTACGTGGCTGCCTTTGACGCGTGTTATGGCGTGGTGAGTACAACGAAATCGTCGAATCCGATCAAATGCTACGAGTACCTTGCTAGTGAACGACCAGTGATTACGAGTGCGAGCCCGGAGATGCAGTTCATCGAAAACAACGATCTCGGTATCGTTGTCGACGAACTCTCAGCGGATGCTGTCGCCGATGCCATCCAGACGCTTCAGAATATGACGTCTACTCAGCGCGCAGAGATTGGTAGCAGAGGGAGAGCATACATAATAAAGAACCATACGTGGGACGCAGTAGCGCGACAGATCCTCTCTACTACTCCGCAGTAATTTTGTGATTGCCGTAGCCCACGTCGAGACGACCCGCAATGAGCGTCAAATTCATTTCAATGACTCTGGTGTGATATCATTCAAATATCACCGAACAAATTGAATTGCGGTTTGCTGACACGACAGACAATCCGCACTAGACCTACCTCACCCCACGAATACAACACATCCATTACGACGTTGGTTGGATAATACCGTTCGCACGTACCGTCACTGGAGTGAATGATAGAGTTGTACGAGATTGCTTGAGACTGCTTTTATCGAGTGTTTCCTTTCGATACGCTCACTACCAGCGTGCCCCATCGGTGCCCATCGGTTAGGTGAGGACAGGAGGGTCTCTAATGCGCTTTGGAGTGCATCCACGTCTCGCTCGGGTACGAGAAGTCCGGACTCACCGTCGGCGACGATTTCTGGAATCCCTGCGTGCCTTGTCGAGACAACCGGGAGTCCACTCGACTGAGCCTCCAAAAGAACAGTCGGCGTGCCCTCCTTGTCTCCACTCTCCGCTGTCACGCTGGGAAGCACGAACAGATGCGACTTTTCCATGAGGTCCTGAATGGCCGATTGTTGCTGCCAGCCAACCATCTCAACTGTATTGGTAAGTTCAAGTCTCTCAACAAGTGCTTCGAGTCTTGACCGGCGCTCGCCGTCTCCGGCAATCACATACCGTATCTCGTGATCCGTCTCAAGACCTCCAACAGCCCGAATTGCGTACTCTATACCCTTCTTTTCGACTAATCGTGCGACAGTTAACAACTGTATCGGCCTGTCCTCAGGTAACTGGCGAGGTCGGTACGTGAACCGATCGGTGTCGATACTCAGTGGCTGAAGATGTGTCTTGAGACGTGGACAACCAGCGTTTATGAGCGACGAGCGCATGTCCTCGCTGAGAACTGTAATCGCGTCTGCTCGCTTGAAGAGGTCGTCATATCGGCTGGGATCTTCCCGAAGTCGCTGACTTGCATCGATCCCGTAAAACGAGACAATGAACGGTGTTGATCGGCACGCTGTCAAATCCCGAAATCCATTAGCCACCTTTCCAAAATGTGCATGATATATATCGAATTGTCCTTGCTTGAGTGTAGATCGGACATTTGATAGTCTGTGTGCGATCGATTTATCAATAGATAACTGAGTCAGGAGATTGGCAAAGCATCGCGGTTCGCTCCCAGCAAGAGAGAAAGTGGACGCGACTAGCTGGCAGAGAGCAGCCGGATAGGTCGTCGCTTTCGGAGAATACACCGTTCTATCGATGAGGTTATAATCGTCAATCAGGTCATGCGTTACTTCAGAGTCAGGCTGACGCCGAGCGACGACTGTAACATCGTGATCCTGATCGATCAGGCCTCGAACTTGATTTAGAATGAAAGTCTGTGTCAACACGGGGAACCCACTGGCCATGTGCGCAATGCGCATCAAGACTTAGTCCGTTTCGAGTACGTTTAGAATTATCCACTCATAGTACTACTGTCCATTTATATACCAGGAGTTCTCACCCTCACTCGCCGTCTTCAGTACCTTCTTGATAGACGAGGGAGACTGCCCGAAATTAGTTAATACTACTACTGAGATCAGTATAACGGAATATCAGCCATCGGGCGAACGATTCAAATCAATTCGTTGAGGATTGCTGTCAGACCCTACCTTGATTATTCAGTATATTTGCAATTAAGTGAGATCAATCTCATTCGCCATCACAAGGATAAGAACCATTATATATGGCTGCAATTTGGTAATCGAGCTATCAATGGCTGTCGAATCAGTTCTCGTCACTGGAAGCAGCGGGATGATCGGGACTGCACTCTCTGAAGAACTACTGGCTAGTGAGTACCACGCCTCATTCGTCGACAAGCGGCCGAATAGGTGGTCGGACGAAATCAATGCGGAAACACAAATCGTAGATCTCACTGACGACGACGCTGTCGAATCGTTGCCAGAGTCTACTGATCTCGTGGTTCACCTTGCGGCGAACGCGCGAGTACGAACACTCATCGAAGACCCCGACCTGGCTAAAGAGAACTTCGAGTCGACGTACAACACCGTAGAATACGCCAGACGTGTCGACGCCGACGTGCTGTTCGCCAGTAGCAGGGAAGTGTATGGGAATCGTAAGAAGACAGTCTTCGACGAGACAGAGACCAACGTCGATGTCTCCGAGAATCCGTACACTGCGAGCAAGATCAGTGGGGAAGCACTCGTCAAGTCGTACGAGAATTGCTACGGTATCGATACAAGCATCGTCCGATTCTCGAATGTCTACGGCGCCTACGACGCGTCGAACCGCGTTATCCCGTTGTTCATCGCCCAAATAAACTCAGGTGAAAATCTGGCTGTCTATGGCGACGGAAAAGTTCTTGACTTCATCCACATCGACGACTGTGTCTCTGGTATTCAGAATGTCATCTCGAGGTTCCACAAAGCGTCAGGAGAGACGTTCAATATCGCTACTGGACGCGGGACATCGATCGTCGAGCTCGCCGAACTGATCGTCGATCGGATGGATGCCGATGTTTCGATCCAGACCGAACCGAACCGGACCGGTGAAGTGAGTCGGTTCGTTGCCGATATCTCGAAAGCTCGGCGAATCCTGGGCTACGAACCAGAATACGACATCGCAACCGGGATGGATCGAACGATCGAGTGGTATCGCTCGCGTCCGGAACTGTTCGAGGAAATCCTGCACTGAGTGCCATCGGAGAGACTAATAGCCGAACACACATCACCGTCTTTTCAGGTTGTACCACTCTGAAAGGGTCCCAGCGGTGTTAGCTAACCTGAGTACATACTCGATAACATAGTATAGAAGAAAGCGTAAGAATGGTTCCTCGGACATTCTCTTCCGAAGAAGCAATGGCCGCTGTGGCAGGAATCGTCGCGGATGTAGTGGGTGCTGTAGGTCGAAGAATCCTGGGTGGCGATGGGCACGTTGTACCTGTCCTCGGCCTATACGATATTTTTTCTTCATCATTGATCGAAGCGTCGTCCTCGCGGGGTGATACACGACGACTTTCGAGAGATACTCTTGTCCGTATCCAGCCCTCGCAACGCGTTGGCCGAATTCCACGTCACCGGATGAGATCATGCGTTCGTCGAAATCACCAACGGCATCAATTAATTCGCGTCGGACAACAAGACAGCAGGTCGGTACAAAGTTCCGCTCTTTGATGAATTCTGCTACGGGGAAGCCATATGCCCTATTGTACTTTCCAACGATTGTCTCTTCGGGCAAGTAGATCTCTACATTAAGACCAAAATACATAGATTCAGACTTCGATACAGACTCTCTAACCTTCTCAATATAGCCATCTTCGACCGTCATATCCGCATCGATAAAACACAGAATCGAACCACGCGCAATCTCAATACCTCTGTTTCTGGCAGCATAAGAACTCTGGAACTCTTTCTCGACAGCGACGCGAATGAGATCATTGTCTTCAGAGAAAGATTCTGCAACATCGTGCGTTCCATCTGTTGAGTTGTTATCCACGACGATTATCTCGTAATCATCATCATCATTTTGACTGACAAGCGATTCGAGTGTCATTCGGAGTCCTATCGGATCGTTATACACAGGAACGATTACCGAAATAAAAGAGGAGTCCAATTGGGTACCAGTCATTTAATAGTTAGAACCACGATTTAGAAAGTGATACATCTTGTTCTATTCTACGAACGGGATCAGAGACGTACATCGACTATCCAATCCTACAAGAAATGCTCTACTAAGTGATCAGAACCCCTTCCTTATCTAATATAATATTATTGATTATAAGTTTAGCTCTCGTTGCTGGAAGCAGTGCAGTTATGCGAATTGAATTCTATGACAAACTGATTGCTTGCCAATAGGAGATCTCTTACCCCGATAAGCATTCAAATATTTGGTGAAAATCGACATCCCACGTAACTTATCGACCTCGCCAAGTGTTATCGAAGTGTTTGATACAGGTCGACGAGATCAGCGGAGACAGTCTCAATAGAGTGGTTTTGTTCGACGAGCTCTCTGCCACGCTTCCCCATCGGCTCCCACCAAGTGTCGTCGTTGGCGAGCGTTTCGACCGCTTCGGCCAGCGCTTTCACGTCCCGTTCAGGTACGAGGAGTCCGGAACCACCGTCGTCAACGATCTCGGGGATTCCGGCATGGTACGTCGAGACGACCGGGAGACCGGTAGCCTGAGCTTCGAGGAGTACGGTGGGTGTCCCCTCCTTGTCGCCGTTCTCGGCGGTGACGCTCGGGAGGACGAACAGATGGGAGTCGTGCATCAACTCGATAATTTCTGATTGGTTGCACCACCCGAGGAGTTCAACAGTATCTTCAATATTCAACTCGGCAATCAGTTGCTCAATCTGGTCTCTTCGTTCGCCATCGCCCGCGATGCGATAGGTGATATCTCGCCCCTTGGCCACCTCCGCAACCGCTCGGAGTGCGTATTCGACCCCTTTCTTTTCGACAAATCTTGCGACAGTCAGAATCTCGATGGGCTCGTCGGCTTCGCGTCGGCGTTGCTTGAAGGGAAACTCCGAGGTGTCAATACAGAGCGGCTGGAGGTGTGTCTTCGACTCCGGACAGCCGGCGTCGACGAGGTCCGACCGCATGTCTTCGCTGAGTACAGTGATCGCATCGGCACTCGAGAACAGCCTGTCGTATCGACTGGGGTCCTCACGGAGGCGCTGGCTCGCATCGATACCGTAGAAAGAAACGACGAAGGGTTCGGTCTGATATTCAATTACGTTGTAGTACTCATTTCCAACGTATCCGAAATGAGCATGATAGATATCGAAGTCGGCCTCTCCGAGTATGGCCGCAAGCTTCGAGAGACGATAAGGAAGTTCCTTATCGAGACTGAACTGGCCCAGTAACGCTTTGGATGCGACTAGACGATTAGAAACGATTTTCTCGAGTGCTCCCGTGAGTATCCGGAACCCTTCAGAATAGGTAGCCGGCTTTTTCGGGTAGACAACTCGGTCAAGAAGGCTATACTCTTGAATGACACTGTGAGATGTCTGCGTACTACTGGGCGGCTGCGCGAAAATACGGACGTCGTGTCCTTGGTTGAGTAGCCCGGCGATCTGATTCAGGATAAATGTCTCGGTGACCGTTGGGAAAGTGTTGACCATACATGCGACTTGCATTGATTCATTCTCTATGGGGTTCGTATTTGAAACCTATTATTAATACTCCGGGTACGGGCTCAAATAAGGGATATGATCTGCCAGAAGGGACCAAAGATACCATATATTGACTCTGATTACTGGTGTATAGATGAGTTCCTGGGGTGTCATCTACTATGCGACCGGCGCGCAGTACGTCGCAGAGGCAACTCGTTCGGCCCGCAGTCTGAAAGAACACAACGATATCGACGTCACTATTTTTACTGATCAGAATGGTTTGGACCGGACGTGTTTTGACTGTGTCGAACAAATTGACCCCGGTGAACACCCTTTCTACGATCGTATCAACTACTTCAAAGAGTCACCCTATGATCGAACACTACATCTCGATACTGATACCATCGTCATCGGGGACATCAAACCGATCTTCGAGATGTTAGAGCGATTCGAAGTTGTCGCAGCAATCAATGAAACACGGCATACTGCTAGTAAAGACCATAAATTCGATACTGTTAATATTAATGCCCCAGAGGCTTTTCCCGAGTATCAATGCGGTGTAATCGGATTCTGCAATACACGCAGGGTGAGAGAATTATTTGACGACTGGCAACAGCGGTATGCCAACTATTTAGACGATTTTGTCTTGGATCAACCCTTCTTCCGCGAAGCCGTTTACAACAGTGAAATAGATATTGGGACGCTTCCTTCGGAATTCAATGCTCTACTATATATGGGCGGCTACTTTGAACAGGAAGTTCGGATTGTCCATCTGGCCGGAAAAAAACCAGAAACGTTATCGGTACCATTTCTTCGATATAAAAACACCAGCAAAGCAGTCAAACTCCTGAATGCGAACGTCCCGGAAAGAAGAGTACTATTCTATGATAGTTGGAATAGGCTGATCGTAAAGCCAACAAATGGGAACCAACATAGATTCTTTTGGTTATTGAAAGCCGTGGAGCGAAACGGAATTCTATGGGCAAGTCGGCGCGCGATCGAGAAGACACATGAAAAATTCAAATCCTTACTTTTCAGCCAGAAGGAATCCTAAATCTTCAGATAAGAATGGTCGCGGATCGGGCCTTATAGATACAGAATACCCCATACTCTCCAATTCTTTTTCAATCTCCACAGGGTTTCCTGACTCTGCATGATATTCAAGAAAGATAACATCAATGTCTTCGAAATCCTCTACATTACTGCTCCGAATTATTTCGAACTCCGCGCCTTCACAGTCCATTTTTAAAAGCGTAGTTCCTTCAAACCGATTCTTACTGGCAATCTCAGACAAAGTTGTTGAAGGAACGATACGCTTCGTGCCGCTTATCGCGATCTCGGTTGAATCATACAACGACTCAGTATCACTCAATGCGATTTCAACAGTACCTATTTCAGACGTGACTGCAGTATTCTGCGAAACGACCCTGTCACTCACTTCATACAGCTCAATATTTCGCAGTAAACATTCGTAAGAATGCGGTGACGGCTCAAATGCATATACAGTTGAACCGGCCTCAGCTGCACGTATCGTGAACAATCCAATATGTGCACCTATATCAATTACAGTTGTGTGATCGGACAGAGTGATATCCTCGTAACCGTCGTAACTGTAGAACTCCTCAATCACTTCTTTATCTTTCCATCTCAGATAATATGGTCGACTTCGGCCCCTTAGTGCCATTTTGTATGGCCCAGTACAGATCCTATATTTCTCGAAATACCGTTTCCATCCTCCCTCCCAATGATATAGCGAGATCAACCATCGTGGAGGGTTTAATATCTTTCCGTGAAGATATGGAAGAATGTACTCCGGGTGTCGAATTCCCCTCCACATCATTCGAATTGCTTTTTTAATCATAGGTTCAATAATTGAGTTAGAAGTTATGTGCTACTGTGTGTAGTATTGATCAGGCGTATACTTATGTTAAATCAAACTACATCTGACGATTCACTGCGATCAATCCACACTAATGGAACATTACGAACAGAATCGTGGCGCACTCCGTATGGATGTCCTACAATTCCGTACTCTCCTAACAACTGGCCATGATCTGCGGTTAAAAGGATATCAGAGCTACCCACTTGTTGTATTAAATATCTAATCTCAAATAATACATATCTGAGATTCTTTATATGCAATCTTTCTATTTTATTTGTAGATGTACCGGATAAATGCTCTTTCACGACTCCAGATTTCGAGATAGTTTCTACGTCGGTTCGATCAGAGAGTGTCCGGAATATAGGGAAATGAGGTTGCGCATAGTGGACTACAACGCGGGGATTAGTTTCCAGATTGAGGTACCGATAAGTTGCTTCTGTTATCTGATGAGCAGGAGGATATATGTAGTTGTCAGGATTGACAAACTCCGTTTCAACATTTTGCAGATCTTCGGCGATATCACCGTATTTAGAACCATAAATATATTTTACTGGCCGTTCACTTGAGGCCGCTTGTTGGAAGGTTTTTGCCGCCCACTCTGAAGTACGCCCCCCCACTGACCGGATTGTTTCTACGTTTCCAATGAATTCAAACTCAGAGCTAACAGTTTTGACCCACTCTGGTCGACAGGTATCCAAAACGATCAACATATCCCAATCATATTCGAAAATATTAGTGCCTGTATTGTTTTCGGGCAATAATTTAAAAACACCCTCTGCGATTATAAATGGGATACCGTGCCTCCATCCATATCTATTTATATTCTTCGGCAGAATCTTTCGAATCCATCTTGCTGTACGGTTCCGATAATATCGCCAAGTTATTTTCCCAGCCTGCGGAAAACCGCCATCTCGATAATGATTTAGAAATTTAGATAATTTCCCCATATCAGATGATCACTAATAGGTATCCAAAGCTACTATAATTTGCGATTGGCTGAGTGGATTTAGATGAAGAAATCATTGTGGGTGTACGTTGTAGAAACCCATCCAGAAGAGGTATAGTCATTAGTAGAGAGGATATCCATTGAGTGATCTTGACTCTTTTTGGGTTTCAATTGCCAGATTGTAGTCCATACAACTCCGCGTACACTCCATCTCTGTCCAGCAACTCCGCGTGGGCACCCTGTTCCGATATCTCGCCCTCCTCGACCGCATAAATCCGATCGGCGTTCACCACCGTCGAGAGCCGATGGGCGATCACGAGCATCGCGTAGTCTCGATCCATCTTCTCGATGGCCCTGTGAACCGTCTCCTCGATGTTCGAGTCCAGATCGCTCGTCGCCTCGTCCAGCACCAGAAAGTCAGCGTCCTTCAACAGTGCTCGGGCCAGCGCCACGCGCTGTTTCTGGCCGCCCGACAGCCGGACGCCGTCGTCGCCCAGCACCGTCTCGTAGCCGTTCGGGAGGTCGTCGAGAAACTCCGTCACCTGTGCGATCTCACAGACGCGCTCGATCTCGTCCTGCGACGCGTCCCGATCGGCGATGGTCACGTTCGCGCGGAGCGTGTCGTTGAAGATATACGGATGCTGGCGGACGACCGAAATCCGTTCGCGCCACTCGTCGATGTCCATCTCGGAGATCGGCGTTCCGTCGGCCAGAATCCGCCCGTCGTCGGGTTCGTACATCCGGGTCAGCAGCGAGACGACGGTAGACTTCCCAGCCCCCGAGGGGCCGACGAACGCGGCGAACTCACCTCGCTGCAGCGAAAAGGAGAGCCCCTCGAAGATCTGCTCGCCGGTGTCGTAGGCGAAATAGACGTCCTCGAACTCGACTTGGTCGACCGGTACCGAGACAGGGCCGTCTCCCCCTGTGGACTCCCGCCGCGAATCGAGTTCGTCGATGAACTCCTGGGTTCGAACCAGGTGGGGAAGATCGCTCTCGATCTGGTAGACGAGGTTGTTGAGCGTACTCACCCGAGGAGCCAGCCGGAACATGGCAAAGAGGAAGACGCCGAGCGACGCCAGCGACAGAGAGGCGACCGCCAGCGCGGCGTAGATCAACGCGAAGACCGTGATCGCGGTCAGCATCTGATAGACGTTGTCGAGCGCGGCCTCGTTGCGTCGGAGTTTGATCTGTGCCGTCGCCGTCTTCTCGACAGCAGTCGTGAAATTCGAAAACAGCTCGTCGGTCATCCCGAACAGTTTCACGTCGCGGATCCCCTGCGTTCCGGCCTGTGCAGCCTCGTGCAGTCGCTCGTTCGCCTCGGCGACGCGACTCCCAATGTCGTAGCCGGATTCGATCACGCTCCTGAGGACGAACGTGATCACACCGAGCACGACGGCAGCGGCGATCGTCAGCGTCGGCGCGAGGTACAGCGCGACGGCGAGATACATCAGACTGAGCAACCCTTGCTCGACGATCCTGACGATTCGCTGAATGACATCCCCCGCCTTCCCAGCCTGTGTCACGATCGCGTTCAGAATCTCGTCAGACCCACGCTGATCGAAGTAGCTGATCTCGGCGTCCAGAGATTTATCAAAGGCGATCGTCTGGAGGTGTCGAACGTAGTCCGTTCGGAGCGCGGCCCGGAGCCAGTGGACCAAAAAGCTCGAGGTGTATCGCAGGACCATCACGAGCCCGACCCCGACGACGACGGTTTCGAGGGTGAACGGCACCCCGACGATCTCGTAGGCGGTAACAAACGCTGCGAGAACTCCCTCTGCGGACTCCGCCGCGTCGGGGTTCTGTGCGAGCTCGATGATCGGCAACAGGAAGCTCAGTCCGATCCCTTCGAGCGCGGCGGCGAACAGACTCAGACAGATGATACCGACGGTCGTCGCAGGTCGATAGCGGGCGACCCGGGAGAGTGCCTGGCCCTTTTCGCGGAGAGAGAGTTCCTCAGACATATTCTGTAGTCGTAACCGAAAGTGTTGGAACGTCGGCTCTGTCGGTACAAAAATAGTGCGGTCGGTCGAGAACCTGTTTCCCGCTCAGAAACACGCGCTCACCCATTATCCGCCGCCCACGAGTACAGCCGCTCGATGTCGCCCCGCCCCGGATCTCCCCTCCCCCTCCGACAGCGATTGCACGCACCCAACACCCTCCGCATAGTATTGCTGGCCGGTATCGTCGGTGGCCTGCTGGTACCGATGTACTTTTTCGGGATGGCCGAGACGACGTACTTCGCGTGGGACTTCCGCGCCTACTACACGGCCGCAGAGGCCGCCCTCCACGGCCAACCGTTCGTCGGCATCGAGACCAACATTCCAGGTGTCTCGTACGTCTACCCGCCGATATCGGTCGTGTTATTCCTGCCCCAGGCCGCCGCTGGTGGCTGGAAGGTCGCCTTCGCCCTCCAGACGCTGTGCAACGTCGGTATGGCGCTCGCACTCGCGGCACTCACGATACACACGATCGAAGCCCGACGAGCGAGACTGTCCAGTGTCGATCGCCTGCTCATCGGCGGGTTCTGTCTCGGTACCGCGCCCGCGATGGCCGTCTTCGGACAGGGCCAGGTCGATATGCTGATCGCACTCGCCCTTGCGGGTGCGTTCGTCGCACTCGAACGCGATAGAGGGGGACTTGCTGGCGTCGCTCTCGCCGGCGCGAGTCTCGTGAAAGTCTTTCCCGTCGTCCTCGGTCTCTGGCTCGTCTGGCGGCGCGCCTGGCGCGCCGTCGTCGCCGCCATCCTCACTGGACTCGCCGGGCTCGCCCTCGGCTGGGTCTGGTTCGGCCTCGATGCCTACTGGCGCTATCTCGACGTTCTCGCCACTCGCAGTCGCGTTGCGGAGTTCGCTGGCACTGTCTCGCCGGATTTCTTCGCGATGTCGCTGCATCGGCCGCTCTCCCAACTCCTCCCCCAGATCGAACCCCACCTGTACCTGCCGCTGTCCGTGCTCGTCGTGACACCGTCGCTGGCGCTCGTCGCACGCCGTGAGCACGGCCTCACTGGTCGACTCACGACGTATCTCGTCGCCATCATCGCCATGTTGCTGGTCTCGCCGGCGTCGAACGCACTGTACGTCGTCTACGCTTACTTCCCCATTCTCGCCCTCCTGTATCTCGACGCGGCGAGTCGCGCGCAGTCGCTGCTGTTGGCAGGAATGGCCACGATCGCGTTTCCGGTCCAGCCCGCACAGATCACGGCGGCGCTGACGATGGCCGGCGTTCCTGACCCACTTCGGTCACACGTGCTGTTCGTCGCGAGGGAGGTGTTGACTGTCGCCTCGCTGGCGCTCCTCGGACTCGTCACGATACTCGTCTGGGCAACGCTTCGCGCGATCAGGTCTCAGAGAGCGGCGACTGTTGAACGACGACCCGCGCACGCCGACTAGCTCGTGAGTCTAGGAACGGCGACCCAGCCACCCAGACTCTTCCACAGGGAGACGCCCACAATCAGTGGCCAAAGAAGATATGAGGTAGTATGGCTTCCTTCACTGCATGGCTCCGAAAGTTGGGGGAGGCCTCTCTGTTCTCGTCGTCACGGCCAACCCCGATTTCGCCAGCGCGTGTGAAATGCAGCTTCCTGCACACGCCGATATCGACGTCACGACTGCGAGTACGGTCGGCGACGCAGTCGACGTGTTCGTCTCAGAGAGTCACGATTGCATCGTCAGTGACCACGATCTGCCCGACACTGACGGGATCGCATTTCTCGAAGCCGTTCGGGCACAGGCGCCCACACTACCGTTCGTTCTCTTTACCACAGAAGGGAGTGAGGACATCGCCAGTCGGGCGATTTCGGCTGGCGTCACTGAGTATCTCGTCAAAGAGTCCCACAGCGATCAATGGGGCCGACTCGCCACGCTGATCGAAGACGCCGTTGGGTACTACCGCACACACGGAGACTTCATCGAGCAGGAATCGAGAACACGAACGCTTCTGGATGCGGTAGACGATACAGTCGCTGTGGTCCGAGATGGGCGCGTCGAATTCATCAATAAATCGGGTGTGACACTCACCCCAGCAAGCACTCGAGCGGCAGTGATCGGGCGTCCAATCGACGAAGTGCTGACTGTCGAAGAGTCGACCGTACTCACCGAGCAACTCTCGGCAGTCCAGCGCCGCGAGCAGTCGTTCGACCACGTCGAGACACGTATTCGACTATCAGACGGTGAGCTGCGAAAGGTCGAATTGACTGCCGCCGCTGCGGAGTGGCGTGCTGAGCCAGCGGCGATCCTCATCATCCGGGACATCAGCGAACGTCACGAGCGCGAGTCCGACCTCCGGGTGAAAAACAGAGCGATGGACACTGCACCCATCGGCATCACCATCGCCGACGCCACCGAACCCGATGAACCGCTGATCTACGTCAACGACCAGTTCGAGTCTCTCACCGGCTACACGAAAGCTGAAGTGATCGGACGCAATTGTCGGTTCCTCCAGGGCGAAGACACTGATCCGGAGGCGGTCACAACGATACGGGACGCGATCGAAGCCGAAGAGCCAGTGAGCGTCGAGCTACGCAACTATCGGAAAGACGGAACCGGGTTCTGGAATCACGTGACGATCGCACCAATTCGAGACGCAGACGGTGACGTCACGCAGTACGTCGGCTTTCAGGAAGACGTCACCGACCGCACGGAGCGTGAACGCACACTTCGCCGTTTCAGACGAGCCATCGAGGCCGCGGGCCACGCTATCTATATCACCGATCCCGACGGCGTGATCACGTACGTCAATCCCGCGTTCGAGTGCATTACTGGCTACGACGCCGAAGACACTATCGGACAGACGCCACGCATCATCAAGTCTGACGAGATGTCAGAGGGGTACTACGATCGGCTCTGGGAGACACTACGGGACGGCGACGTCTGGGACGAGGAGATCCGCAACCGACGACGATCGGGCGAAGAGTACGACGCCCAGCAGACGATTGCGCCCGTGACTGACGAGAGCGGTGCGATCGAAGCATTCGTCGCGATCCAGACGGACATTACGACCCAAAAGCAGCGAGAACGACAACTGCGACAGTACGAGTACGCCATCGAGAGCGCGAGCGATTTGATCGCCGCTATCGACGAGGACTACCAGTTCCTGTTCGCGAACCAAGCCTATCGAGAATTCTACGACCTCGATACAGGGGCAGTGACGGACAAGACGCTTCCAGACGTCGTCGGTGCTGAAACGTGGATGGCTATTCAGTCCTACGTCGACCGGAATCTCGATGGCGAACCGATCCAGTTCGAGATGACGCGGTCGCGGCCCGACCAGCCGGATCGGACGTTCGACATCAGATATCACTCGCTCGAACAGGCTGACGAAGAGATCAAGGGCTCGATGGCGACGATGCGGGATATCACAGAACAGCGCGACCGCGAACGCCAACTCTCATCGCTCGACCGGATGCTTCGTCACAACCTCACCAACGAACTGAACGTCATCACAGGCCGGGCCGAGATGATCGCCGATCGAACTACCGGTGAGATTGCCGAATGGGCGACAGTCATCGAACGCGTCGCCGAGCGCGTCCTCGACCAGGCCGAAAAGGAGCGCGACATCGTCGACTTCCTCTCCCAGCCATCGTCGCCGGCCGTCGTCGACGTCCGGAAGGTCGCCACCGACGTTGCCGAACGACTGGGCCAACGATATCCTGATGCCGACATCACCGTCGACGTACCTGCTGAGTTGGAACTGACGACACTGCCAGAACTCGAACGTGCACTCGAAGAACTGGTCGAAAATGCGATCGTCCACACGGATCGGTCGCCAGCTACTGTCACGATTCGTGCAGCCACCGACGAATCGCGGATCTCACTGACAGTCGAAGATAACGGCCCCGGCATTCCGGACGAAGAGCGACAAGTGATCGTCGACGACGCAGAGATCGAACCGCTGTTACACAGCAACGGCATGGGCCTGTGGCTGGTCAAGCGGATCGTGACGAGAGCCGGCGGGACGATCCGATTTGATACCGCGGCTGACCGTGGCAGCCGCGTCACGCTGGCCGTGCCTCGCGGACAGGTCAGCAACTCGAGTCTCGCCACCAACAAAGATCGATAGAAGAATATCGAATCCGATATCGGGGACCCAAGCATTATCGGCCTGACAAACCAATTCGACCGTAATGATCGACGGGTCTTCAGAGACGATCCGAGTTCTCCACGTCGACGACGATCCGAGTGTGACGGAGTTGGCATCCGAGTTTCTCCAGCGTGAAGACGATCGGATTACAGTCGAGACCGCAGCAGATGCAAAAGAGGGACTGGACCGACTCCAGAGCGAGAGCGTCGACTGTATCGTCTCTGATTACGAGATGCCCGGGCAGAACGGTATCGAGTTTCTGCAAACAGTCCGGGAGACTGAGCCAGATCTACCGTTCATTCTCTTCACGGGGAGAGGGTCCGAGGAAGTTGCAAGCGACGCGATCTCCGCTGGTGTGACCGATTACCTCCAGAAAGAGAAGGGGACGGATCAGTATACGGTGCTGGCCAATCGGATCGTCAACGCGGTCGGACACGACCGATCTCAACAGTTAGTCGAACAGAGCCAGCGCCGGTATCAGGCGATATTCGACGATCCGAACATCCTCGTCGGACTGCTCGATACAGACGGGTCTGTGCTCGACGTCAACGAAACAGCGATGGAGTACGTCAGCAAGGCTCGCGAGAACCTGACTGGAACGCGGTTCTGGGAGACGCCGTGGTTCGCCCACTCGGATCTCAGCGAATCAGACGTCCAGGAGTGGATCGGCCGGGCAGCGAACGGCGAGTACGTCAACTTCGAGGCCGACCTGCAAACACCAGCAGGTGACCCCTATACCGTCGAAGGTGTGTTCAGACCGGTCAGAGACGAGGACGGCGCAGTGGTGTCGATCATCGTCTCTGCCAGGGAGATTACCGAGCGCAAAGCACGTGAACGAGAACTCGAAGAGTACGAAGCGTATCTCGAAGGGTCGAGCGACATCATCACTGTTCTCGACGAAACTGGCCAGATCAAGTATCAAAGCCCCTCAGCAACACGGATCTTGGGCTACGAACAGGACGAACTGATCGGTGAGAACGGGTTCGACCTCGTCCATCCTGACGACGTCGAGACGTTGTACGAGACGTTTACTGCCCTCGTGGAAGACCCCTCGGGCGTCGTTACCTCCGAAGCCCGATTTCGCTCGGCCGATGGAGAGTGGCGCTGGCTCGAAGTCCGCGGTCGAAACGAACTCGAGCATCCCGTGATATCGGGGATCATCACGAACAACCGAGACATCACCGAACGCAAGGCGTACGAAGACGAACTCGAGCAGACCAACGCGCTCCTCTCGACGCTGTTCGGGACACTCCCTGTGGGCGTCCTCGCCGAAGACAGTTCGCGAAACGTACTGGCGACCAACGAACGACTGCTCGAACTCTTCGGATTTTCCGGGACGCCGGAGTCACTGGCTGGAGCTGACTGTGACGAGTTGGCTGCGGAGGCTAGCGACCTGTTCGTCGATGCAGACGCCTTTACCGATCGTATCGAGACGCTCATCGAAGAGCGCGATCCCGTCCGAGACGAACGACTCGAACTGCGTGACGGCCGGACGTTCGAGCGGCGCTACGAACCGATCGAACTCCCGGGTGGGGAAGGACACCTGTGGGTGTACAGCGACATCACCGAACAGGAAATCCGCGAGCAGAAACTCGAAGCGCTCAACGAGACGACGCGAGAGTTGATGGCTGCAGAGACACATCAAGAAGTCGCCGACATCAGCGCTGAAGCCGCGCGAGATATCCTGGGTATGGACGCGAACGCGCTCTATCTCTACGACGAGCAGCAATCGGTGCTCGCCCCGAAAGCGATCGCCGACGCTGGCCGCGCGATCATCGGTGAGCCCCCGACGTTCGAAACAGACGAGAGCATCGCCTGGCGAGTCTTCGAATCTGGCGATCCAGTCGCACTCGACAATGTCCACGAGGACTCAGACATCTACAACTCGGAGTCGCCGATCGAGAGTGAGCTCTATCTGCCGGTCGGTGATGGCGGGATCCTGATCGCCGGATCGGACGAACACAAAGCGTTCGATCAACACGACATCGTCCTGGGCCGAATCCTGGCCAGCAACACCGCGACGGCACTCGACCAAGTAGACCAGACCGAGCGGCTGCGCGAACGCGAGCGCGAGTTGTCGCGTCAGAACGAACGCCTCGAGGAGTTCGCGAGCGTCGTCTCCCACGACCTCCAGAGCCCACTGCAGGTCGCAGACGGCCGCCTCGAACTCCTCAGAGACGACTGCGAGAGCGAGCACATCGAGCCCATCGAAACGGCGCTCGAACGGATGGAGACCTTGATCGAGGACCTGCTGACGCTCGCGCGTGAGGGGAATCGTGTTCAGGAATTAGAAGCGGTCCAGTTGGCATCTCTCTTCGAAGACTGCTGGAAGAACGTGGACACGGACACTGCGACGCTCGATGTCCAGACCGAGCGCACGATCGAGGCCGATCCGAGCCGTCTCAAGCAACTGTTCGAGAACCTCGTCCGGAACGCGATCGAACACGGCGGCCCCGAGGTAACCGTGACCGTCGGCGATACAGACACCGGCTTTTTCGTCGCGGACGACGGCCCCGGTATCCCTGCCGAAAAGCGTGCGGCAGTCTTCGAGGCCGGATATTCGACGACTGTAGACGGGACCGGCTTCGGATTGGCGATCGTCAAAGAGATCGTCGACGCGCACGGCTGGTCGATTCAGCTCACAGAGAGTGCCGCAGGCGGGCTTCGAGTCGAAATCGACCTCGGCAGTGACCGGACCTGAGCAGGAGTGTCCCTGCGACTGTCCGCACCGCTGTCTCTGGAACGGCCAAAAGCGCGGAGTTCACTCGGAGGTGACGGAAAGCCCTCAAGATATAAACCCGCGCTCGCAGAACAGACGCACATTCATGGACGTCTCGAAAGCGGTCATCCCCGCCGCGGGGTTCGGAACCCGATTTCTCCCCGTGACCAAAGCCCAGCCCAAGGAGATGATGCCCGTGCTGGACAAGCCGACGATCCAGTACGTCGTCGAGGAGGCCGTGGCCGCCGGCATCGACGACATCCTCTTCATCACAGGCCGGGGCAAGCAGGCGATCGAACAGCACTTCGACAAATCCTACGAACTCGAAGAGGAGCTCAAATCCGCCGGCAAACAAGACCGCCTCGAACGCGTCCGTGGGATCTCGGAACTCGCAGACATCCACTACATCCGCCAGCAAGAGCGCAACGGGCTCGGTGACGCCGTGCTGTACGCCCGCAAACACGTCGGCGATCAACCGTTCGCACTGTTGCTCGGTGACACCATCGTCCAGAATCACCGCCCGTGCACGGAACGGCTCATCACGTACGCCGAGGAGTACGAGACCTCCGTGCTCTCGCTGGAGCGAGTGCCCTGGGAGACCGTCCCCTCCTACGGCGTCGCCGACGTCGACGATCCGGAGACCGTCTCGGGGTGTTTCCCCGTGAACGACTTCGTCGAGAAGCCCGCGCGTGAGCAGGCCCCGTCGAACCTCGCGATCACGGGTCGATACGTCCTCACGCCCGAGATCTTCGACGTGCTCGGAGAGACGAGCGAAGGTGTCGGTGGCGAACTCCAGCTCACGGACGCGATCCGCAAGCTTGAGAGCGTCCGCGGGGTCGAACTCGAAGGGGATCGCTACGACATCGGGAACATCCCGAGCTGGCTCAAGGCGAACCTGGAGATGGCACTCAAACACGACGACGGCGAGATGCACGACGCCGTCGAAGAACTCATCGCGGAGTATCGATGAGTCGCGTCCTCGTCACCGGGGCAGCGGGATTCCTCGGCTCGCACCTCTGTGAGCGCCTCCTCGACGACGGCCACGAAGTGATCGGGATGGACAACCGAGTGTCGGGCCGGACCGAGAACCTCGAGGAGATCTACTACGAGGACGGCTTCACCTTCCACGACCACGACGTCACTGAGTTCGTCCACGTCAACGGAGAGTTAGACTGGGTTCTCCACCTGGCGAGTCTCGCCTCCCCAGTGTTCTACCGCGAGTACCCGATCAAGACGCTGAAAGTGGGCGCGCTGGGGACGCACAAGACGCTCGGACTCGCCAAAGAGAAAGACGCGAAGTACCTCTTCACCTCGACGAGCGAAGTCTACGGCGATCCAGAAGTCAATCCCCAGCCCGAGGACTACCGCGGGAACGTCGATCCGTTCGGCCCGCGCTCGTGTTACGACGAGTCGAAACGCTACGGCGAGGCGATGCTGCGGGCGTATCTGGAAGAACACGGCCTGAACATCCGGATCGCGCGGATCTTCAACACCTACGGGTCGCGGATGCGCCTCGACGACGGGCGCGTCATCCCGAACTTTATCCAGCAAGCGCTGACGAGCAAGGACCTGACTGTCTACGGCGACGGCAGCCAGACCCGGAGTTTCTGCTACGTCTCGGACATGATCGACGGCCTGGTCGCGCTCATGGACAGCGACGTCCAGGAGCCCGTGAACATCGGCAACCCCGACGAGCGATCGATTCGCGAACTGGCCGAGGTCATCATCGAGTTGTGCGACAGCGACAGCGGGATCACCCACGAGGAACTCCCGCCCCAGGATCCGGACGTCCGCCGCCCGGACATCACGAAAGCGAAGCGAGAACTCGGTTGGGAGCCCGAAATCGACCTTCGTGAGGGGCTCGAACGGACGATCGAGTACTTCGAACCACGGGTCTGATCGCACCGGTCGTCAGAGAGTCCTCGCGAGGATCCTCGCCCTCGCTCGATTTCGTGTCGGCGTCAGAGCGCCGATGCGGTTCGATCGTTTGCCACTTCTTCGAGTGTGGAAGGTCACGTGTGGCCGACTCACGAAGTCGTTTGAATACTGCTCATCAGACTACCCGAGCAGTGCGTTTTGCTCTTCGTCACTCCTGTGGAACCGCGGATACAGATCGTAGTGATCGTACCGCCGAGCGTAGATGAACTTCCCGTAGCCGACCGTCTGGAAGGGTTCGGGCGGGAACAGCCCCATTCCCGCGAAGCAGTCCCGGACCTGACACCGGAGATGGTGGTCCAGGTATGCGCGGAACTCCTCGAGTGACCCAGGGTCGGCTGGCATGAGTTCGATCCGGGCGTCAGCCTCGCGGTCGAGCGGATCCTCGGCTTCTTGCACCTCGTGTTCACCCGCGGCGTTGGGATAGCCGACGTGGATACCCGAGACGGCGGCAACGTTCAGTGGAACGTCACCGTCAGTGATGTCGAGTAAGTGCTCGCCGACGGTTTCCCAGTCTGCGAGGTCGTTTTCGGACGCCTCGGTGACTGCCCGCGTCCCCTTCTCGAAACCCAGTCCGTGCGCTTCGGTCAGTGCCGCAACCTGGTCAGCGATGGAATCGTCTTCGAGATCGATCCCGAGGTAGGCGTCGAGTTCGTAGATCACCGCGTCCTCGGCCCGTGCGCCGGGGGGGATATCGACGAGTCGCTCGACGCTGTCGTCGTGGTGGCTCCGGAGTTGCTGGTGCAGCGGTCCGAAGTACTGTCTGAACTCCACGTCCGAGAGATCGGCGATGGCTTCTCGGACGGCGTTGACGTACCCCGGGTTTTCGGTGTGCTCGACCGTGTCGTAGCCCCGCTGCTCGTAGACGTAGTAGCGAGCGTAGCGGCGAGCTTGATTGACGTGTTCGTTTTCGTCTTCGGTTCGTTTCGCAGGGTCGTCTGAGTAGCCGTCTTGAAGATGGCCGTTTATTTCCCCATCATATAGCACACCGATTTTGTGTTTGACACTCTCGTTATCGTGCACCGTAACTCCGAATCCCCTTTCAGTTTCTTTCTCGATCTCAGCTTTCATTAGTAATCGACCTCCGTCGTCTGGGATCCAGTCTGCTCCCCTTCTTTCAGCTCTTTGTACATCTGGGTAATCTCGGTGTACATCTGGTCGAGCTGTTTCGCCTGGCTACCCGGAACACGGTCAGCACCGTATTCTATACCCTTTTTCGTGAGATCGCCGATCATGGCTCCAGCCGTCGCGCCGACCGCAGTGCCAACACCGGGGAGGAGTGAGCCAGCGGCCCCACCGATAACTGCCCCTGCTCCCGCAGAGGCTATCGACCCGGTAACTCCCTTCAGCGCGGTCGTCCCCCAACCACCAGCACCCGGCGTCGTCGGCGCACCGGGTCGGGCTTCCGAGAGCGTCTCGAGTACCTGTTCCTGATTTTGCTTGATCTGCTGGACTTCTTTGGCCAGCACTTCGGGATCAGCCGGAATGCTCTTGTCCCGTTCGTCGTTGGAACCGCCGACTTGACCCCGCACTTCTCGCAGTTTCTCGACGCCAGGCATCCGCTGGACGTGTACCTCGCCCTTTCGCATCCGCTGAATGCCCAACTCACCGCCCTCCATCACGCGCTGGGCGGTTTCCTCGGCTTCACGCTCTAACGCCGGATCTGGGTCGATTTCCAGTTGCACATCCTCCTGCGGCAACATCGACACCGCACCATCAGTCTGCTGTCTCACGTGCGCCAATTCATGAGCCAGCACGTGCTGACCCTCCGCTGATTCAGGATCGTACTCCCCGGCGTTGAACGCGACGTGGTTCCCGACAGTAAACGCTCGCGCGTTGATGTCTTCACACGCACTCGCGGCTTTCGGCCCGGTATGAATATACACGTCTCCGAGCGAGTCGTTCATCTGTCGCTTAGGTCAGTAGCGCTTCGTTCTCTGGATCGTGAAATTTCGGGTAGAAATCCACCTTGTTGTACCGCTCGGCTGCTTCGTAGCGTCCGTAGCCGAGTACACGGAACTCCTCGGGTGGATGGACGCCCATGCGCACGAAGCAATCCCGGATCTGGCATTTCAGGTTGAACGCCAGGTACTCCTGGAATTCTTCTGGAGAGCGTGGATCAACCGGTCCGAGTTCGAAGCGGGCATCCGGCTCTCGGTCGAACGGCTGTCGAACGTCGGTGACGTGTTCGCGACCAGTCTCGTCAGGATAGGCCATGTAGAGATCTGAGACGGCGTCGATGTACACACCCTCGGACACGTTCGTATCCGACGAAGCCAGAACACTCCCGAGTTCTTCACTGAACTCTTCCCAGGTCGTCCGCTCGCTCGAAGAGAGGTCTGCAATCGAGCGCTCGGGGACTTCCGGATCCGAGAGGTCAAGTCCGTGCGATGTAGCCAGTCGATCGGCTTGGTCGGCGAACTCCGTCTCTGCCGGATTGAGACCGAGATAGACGTCCTTTCGGTAGAGGACGAATCCCGGTGCTTTCGCCGCGTCCGGGATTTCGACGACTCGTTCGGCGGTCCCGTGATGGCTGGCCATCTGCTGACGGAGGTCGCCGAAGTAGTCCATGCACTCCTCGGTAGACATCGACTCGATAGCCTCACGGACGGCGTTCAACCGACCCGTGTCGGTCATCGGTGGAACCGTGTCGTATCCACGCTTGACCGCGACGTAGTACTGGGCGAATCGGCGGGCTTGTTCGTTGTGCTCGTTTTCCTCAGGCGTTCGATTGCGAGGCTTGTCAGCGTATGCTTCGCAGTGGTGAGCATAAATCTCGCCACTCGACTTGTGCATCTCAATATGATGCTCTCCACCATTATTGTCCACTACTTCTACTCCGATGTCACTTTCATCTTCGTCTAGAAATTCGGCATTCATGACTTCTCACCACTGAATTTCGTCTCTCCACCATGCTCAGCCCCTGCGAACCGTTCGAAGACTTCCTTGATTCGGGCGTCGATCACGTTGACCAGGTCTCCTGAGACCTCGCTAACCGCTTCGGAGCCCTTGTCGTAGGCCTGGCCAGTCACAGTCTTCGTTACGTCTCCGGCAACACCTTTCGCGACTTCGGCTCCTACGGCCGCTCCGCCGACTGTTCCGAAGCCAGGCAAGAGTGCTGTTCCGGCCACGGCACCTGCGAGCCCGCCGACAGCGCCGACAGCACCCTGCGCCGTGGCTTTCCCGACCTTATTGCCGATCGATCCGCCACTTACCGCCTTTTCGACAGACGAGAGCCGCTCTTTGATCTGGGAAACTTCCTCAGCCAGATTCGTTGTCTCGCTGTCCTCGGCGGCCTGCTCGCGGGCTTGCTGGAGTTGCTCCGCACCCGGCATCCGCTGGACGTGAACCTCCGAATTCCTCATCCGCTGAATTCCCAACTCACCACCTACCATGACGCGCTGGGCAGTTTCCTCGGCTTCACGCTCTAACGCAGGATCTGGATCGATCTCTAACTGCACGTCCTCTTGCGGTAGCATCGAGACAGCCCCGCCAGTCTGCTGTCTCACATGAGCTAGCTCGTGAGCCAGCACGTGCTGCCCTTCCACACTCTCAGGATCGTACTCGCCAGCGTTGAACGCGACGTGATTCCCCACAGTAAAAGCCCGCGCGTTGATCTCGTCACACGCACTCGCGGCCTGCGGCCCGGTATGAATCCGCACGTCACCGAGCGAGTCACCCATCCGATCTTCCATCGCGCGCTGAATGCTCGCGTCCAACGACTGCCCAGAAGAACTGATCACGTCCCGAACACTCTCGGGGACGCCAGTCTCGCCGGCAGGTCCCATCCGCTGGACGGCGTTCTCGCTGCGCT
>ENA-ORDC01000060-ORDC01000060.1-marine-metagenome-genome-assembly--contig:-NODE-60-length-135313-cov-14.699577_pt1 | contig 135313 bp, 127 predicted proteins | sample MGYA00237783_ERZ508515 | MGnify/ENA primary metagenome ERZ508515 (study PRJEB26186, sample SAMN06268792) | marine metagenome | isolation source: Eden Landing Ponds, San Francisco, CA, USA | place...
GATGATGAACCCGGGGACGAGCGCGGCGATCGACCGCCTGACGCCCAGTTGTGCGTACTCACGGGAGGTCGCCTGCAGGAGCCTGGGGGCACCCATCCACGCGCCGGCGAGGATCCCGACCGCACCGATCGACAGCAACAGGAGCACGTCGAGTTGGAGCTCCTCGACGAAGAGGTTCTGGAGCGGCCCCGTGGCCAGGCCGACCTGACTGCCGCCGCTGGAGAATGCGACGATCCCGCCGAGGACGACCAGAAACGTTCGGATCCCCTTCTCGACCGAGGCCTGTGTCCGCCGACGGATCGCGACGAATCCCCCGAGCGCGAACGCGATCGTCACGGCGACACGGACCAGATCGAGGCCAGCGACGCTCGGGAGATCGACCAGCATCGAGACGAACCCGGCCGCGGAGTTCTGCGCGACTCCCGGCGGTGCCGGGATGATACCGAGCTGGATATTGGCGACGATTCCGGCGACGACGGCCGCGAGAACCGGGACACCGACGGTTTCTGGGATGTCGTCACGGCGCAGGAGCGTCGCCGTGCCGTAGGCCAGTCCGCCCGAGACTGGCGGGACGAGGATCCAGAAGGTCCCGAGGCGCTGGTAGGTGGCCATCGCCGGATCGCCGCCCAGCGAGAGGCCGACCCCGACCATCGCACCCGTGGTCGCGAACGCCGCTGGAACGGGATAGCCGGAGTAGACCCCGAACGCCATGAACGACGCGGCAGTCAGCAGCCCTGCCGTGGCCGCCAGCGGCGTGATCTGGACGTTGTTGATCAGGTCAGCGCCGACGGTTTCGGAGATGGCTCCGCCCTGCGTGACAGCGCCGAGGGCAGCGAGGATCCCGATGACGAACGCCGCTCGCATCGTCGAGATGGCGTTGGCCCCAATTGCGGGGGCGAACGGCGGCGAGTTGCTATTGGCCCCGAGCGCCCAGGCCATCCCCAGACACGTGACAGTCGCGAGGCCGACCAGCACCCAGAATGTCGCGGCCACGTCAGGCCCACCTCTGTGGGCTGGACCACGGCGGCGTCGGACGGGTTTGCATATCTGCCCCTTTCGGGGCCGACAGGAAAAGCGTGCGGGGCCGACGTAAGGTGGATTTATTAGTAATGATTGGATAACATTGCAAATCGTATAATGTCACACGATGAGACGACACAAAAGAGAACACAGAATCAGCAACGCCAGTCGCCTGGACAGCCGAGAACTCAGCAGCAACAACAACAAGCCTCAGTTCCCCTCGTAGCGGACGAACAAGTCTTGATCGACGCCAGACCAGCGTGGTCGGCATACGCAATCCAGTTTTTACTCGCGGGACTGATCCTCCTCAGTGGCCTCATCGCCGGTGACGACGCAACTATCGGTGCTGTACTCATCGCGGCAGTGCTGGTTGGGTACGTCGTCTACCAGCGCCGGCGGGTCCGGTACGTGGTCACCGACCGTCGGATGATGAAGGTCACGGGGATCTCGTCGAAGGCGACGAGCGAAGCCTGGATGGTGGACATCCGAGGGTTACAGACGGGCGCATCGTTTATGGAGCGACTCCTTGGCCACGGCCACATCACTGTCTCTGCAGATATCCTCTCGACCGGCTTCGGTCGATTTAGGGGGATGACCTTCGGAGGCATCTCGAACTACGAAGAAATCGCGACGATCATCCGCAAGCGCCAGAACGCGACGAAGATGTAGATCCAGATCTCCTCTTAATCCACCCCAGAAACAATGTTCCGCCGACTCCGTGAGACTGGTCCCGTCGCGCTCGTCCCGTTGGCGTGGACGTTCGCCATCGCAGCCCACAACGAGCTACTCGGCCTCCAGCCCGTCCGTATCGGCCACGTCGTGATGAGTGTGCTCCTGCTCCTGTTCGCAGTCCTTTCCTGGCAGGATATGACGGAAGGCGCGCTGCTAACCTGGCGGCGGATCATCGTCGCTGGATTTCTCATCACGACGACCGGTACCGCCGCGCTCTTTGCTGATCCCTCGTTCGAGCCCGTCCTCGCGGGCGTCGTCGTCGGATGGCTCGTCCTCCCGGGCCTAGGGTTGCTTGACACGGGACGCCGCGTCGGGGTCTATCAACGCGTCTACACCGTCGGCGGGGGACTCAGCATGGTGGGTGCCATCGTCTACGCCAGTGGCGTCTTCCTGGGCGATCCGGCCGTCGTGACTGCCGGTCTGGGTGTTGGCGGCGTAGGGCAGACTGCCGGCATCGTCGCCGCAGTCGTAGGATCGTGAGTCGCTGAGGCTCCGGAAAGCGCCGCCTGCCGCCACAAGGCACATCCCTCTGGCTCCGGAAACGGCTGGTGCATGCTCGACGCAGAACTCGAAGTCTGTCCTGACTGTGGAACCCTGCACATGGAAGGCGGCCCCGGTCCGCAAGACGTCGAGGAGTGCGCCAACTGCGGCAACCACCTCTCGGAGGTCGAACTCGACGATCTGATCGGGCTCTAGGCCCCGAATAGCAACGCCGGCTCGGAGGCAGCCAGCGTGTCGATCGCGGCGTGTCAGGCTGAGCGGTCGGCGTCACCCACGCAACGTCGAGTGGTAGAGTTAGATCTGACACGTTTATATCCGCGTAGACAGGAGTCCAGAGCAATGAGCGAACTGGCTGCCTATCTCGGGTTTCTCGCCATCGCGCTGGCGACCCACGCGCTGATTGGCTACACGCTCGGGCAGTTCCTGTTCGACCGCCCCTGGGTCGGCCTCGTCGGGGCGCTCGCCGCCGACATCGATCTGCTATTTCCAGCCATGCTGGAGTGGCCGTTCGTCCACCGCGGAATCACGCACACGCTGTTGGTGGGCGGAGTGGCGACGGCCGTCGTCCTCGCCCGCGAGCGGCGGCTGGGATTGGCGTTCGGCGTCGGCTACGCCTCACAGTTGCTCATCGACACGACGACGCCGAAAGGTGTGCCCCACCTCTATCCGTTCGTCGAGACATCGTTCTACGTCGACCTCGGGACGACCGGTCACTCTCCCGGGCCGACGGCCGCGTTCTGGGTCATCTGCCTGGGACTGCTGTGGTATTACGACCACCTCTCGATCCCCGACCGTCTCGTTCGATGAGACTGGTAGCTATTACCCGTGAACTGGTGGCTATCGTCCGTTGACGATATTCGCACCGGCGAAGAGAGTCGGCAGTGACAGGTGGGCAAGCCGAACGATCCGACGGATCTTCAGACAGCATCTTCGGACTCGTCCGTGTACCACAGTGCCCACGCGACGAGGACGGCCTGGAGGGGCAGGCGCGCCCACAGCGCGGCGTCAGAGAAGTCGTCAACTGGCTCCGGCAGATCGTCGCTCGTCGCCATGTAAACGTTGGCCGGAAAGACGGCGACGAGCAGTGCGACGATGCCCCAGGCCGAGACGTTCCTGGTCCGTTCGTACAGCACGCCGATGCCGAGACCAATTTCTGCGATCCCGGACAGATAAACGAGCGTCCGCGGCCGTGGAAACTGCGGCGGGACGATCCGTTCGTAGGCCTTCGGGGCGACGAAGTGAGTCACGCCCGCGAGGATGTACGCGAATCCCATGACGTACCTGAGCGGCCGTTTCGATCGCGAGGTGAGACTGAATGGCACGGTCGAATTCTTAACACGCGGTCTGCGTAAGGGTTCCCCCTATCGAGGAGTAGGTAGCTTGCTCCCGGAATGTGAACCGGAGGAAGACAGTCGGCCTCGCTACGCTCGGCCGCTGGGACGTCCAGGCTGAAATCGAGTCGGATCCACTCACAGAATCAGCCGCGCTCGCTTCGCTCGGCGGTCGGATACAGAGAAGTGCCGCCTCCCCGATTTGAACGGGGGACAGCTCGATCTTCAGTCGAGTGCTCTCCCAGTCTGAGCTAAGGCGGCGCGCACTCCAACGTGAGGGGGACCCAGAAAAAAGGATTTCGAATGACGGCCGCCGATTTTCACAGTGGATGGAAATTCATTTATATCGTTATCCGAGAAGCAACGCAGGCAGATGCGGACACACACGACGCGACTCACAGGAGTCGTCGCTGCATTGGTCGTCCTCTCCGCATTCGCGGGCTGCTCCGCTCTGGGTGGGGGCAGTGGGTCCGGCTGTGGACCTGGGGACTCGAAAATAGAGAATCTCGAACCGGGAACCACCGGCGTCTCGGTCGAAGGTGAAGTCGTCGAAACGAGCCAAGTGTCGTTCGCGATCGACGACGGGACTGGCAAGGCATTCATCATGCCAGCGTCAGGCTCACACGCTGTCGAAGAGGGTGACTGCGTCACTATCGACGGCCGAGCCCAATCGGGTGGCATGGGCGGACCCGCCGATATCAGTATCATCGGTCAGAACGTCACGAGCGCCTAACTGGGCGCATCCCGATACCGGTTTTTCACTGCAGTTCGACGCCGTCCTCCAGCGCGACGCCCGTCAGCAGATACTCCGCCGACTTTCTGGTCGTCGCCATCGGCGTGTCGTGGACGTCACAGATCCGCAACAACGCCGAGATGTCCGGCTCGTGTGGCTGTGCCGTGAGGGGATCTCGCAGGAAGATGATCCCATCGAGTTTATCGTCGGCGACTTCCGCCCCGATCTGGAGGTCCCCACCCAGCGGGCCGGACTGCTTGCGGTCGACGTCGATCCCCACCTCGTCCTCGATTCGCTTGCCGGTGGTCCCGGTCGTCACGATCTCGATGTCCTGCAGGTAGGACTGGTGCTCGCTCGCGAAGTCGATCATCTCTGGTTTCTCGTCGTCGTGGGCGATCAACGCGATCCGAGTCATACTCCGTACCTCTCGCCCCAACGAAAAAGCGTTTTCGCGGCTCAGGGCGAGACAGTCACGGATCCGTCGGCAGAAACTGTCACCTCGATTTCTTCGACAGTAAACGTGAGCGTGTCCGCCTCGGAATCGCCAGCGAGGAGTTCGTGCAATCGCTCGAAATCGACGTGCTCGCCCAGCGGTTCGACGTCCTCACGCGAGAGATCGGTCGAATCGAGAACCTCGGCGACAATCACTTCGTCCGCTGGCTCGGGCGCAAGCCACCCCTCTGTCTCGCTTTCGGCCGCGTCCTCGCGTATCAGATAGAAAGAACGCTCCCGTGGATTTCGACGTCTGGGCTTTCCCGAGGGTAAATTTCCTTTCGAGATGGAAACAACGCAACTGCCGGCCCATCGGTTGAGACGGATGTGACTCGTGTCACTATTCGACCCCGGAAGGTGCACTACTGACGAGATGATCGTCACTGTACGTGTAGAGTCCTCAAGAACGGGGTATGGAATCCCCGAATCCACATCGGTGTTGAGGGTGGCCGGTGAGAGTCATGTCAGAGGCACGTCATCCGGTTTCTCCCAACACCATTTCAACTGTACTCAAGATGTCCATAAAGTGATGTGACCTGTATATTCAAGCGTTTATATGTGGGCAAGGCGACCGAATGGATCGACGGACGGCAAATGTCTTCAGACTCGATTCACTCCGGTTCTCGATGGATGTTCTCGCCCTGATACGAACCAGTGTACGTACTATCGTGGCTCGCACGCGCGAGCACCAGTTGCGCGATTCGAGCCCCTCTTTCGATTTCGATGTCGTGATGCACTTCGAGCAATCCCTCACCGCGGCCCTCGTAGCCGGCGTCCCAGACGGCCGTATCGAGCATGCACGAATTTCGCAGCAACGACGACCGAGGATACAGGAACCCCACGTGATCTTCGGGAATCCTGATCTGGTCAGCGTAGCGGACGACGTATCCACCCGGTTCGAGCGCGAAGACGTCGTTCGCTGCGTCGACTTCCTTCCGGTCACCGATGGTCTTCCCGTCGGTACTGATTCGCCCCGGCGAGACTTGCTCGAACACTGCATCGAGCGTCAGGTCGACGCCGTTGGGCTGGACTTGCGCTGGCTGGACGTCTTCGAGGTGCTCGGCCACGAATCGGCCACTCCGGAACATGCTCCTACAGGGCACAGGCGACGACAAAACCCTGCTGATCGCAGAGCCAACGTTCATCGTCAATACCTATCAACTAACAAAACCGCAAGACGTGGGCGGGGCATTATTCGTGGCAACACGCGGGATTTATATCCGTCGGCGGACGATTACAGCACGTTATGGGACAGACACTCACGGAAAAGATCCTCTCCGATCATCTCGTCGAAGGTGAACTCGAACCCGGCGAGGAGATCGGGATCGAGATCGATCAGGTCCTCACGCAGGACACGACAGGAACTCTCGTATGGCTGCAGTTCGAGGCGCTCGGCCTCGAAGAGGTCCAGACGGAACTCGCAGCGCAGTACTGTGACCACCAGACCTATCAGTTCGACTTCAAGAACACGGACGACCACCGCTTCCTCCGCTCTGCGGCGGGCACGTTCGGCGCGCACTTCTCGCGACCCGGCAACGGTATCTGTCACAACGTCCACAAGGAGAACTTCGCCGCCCCCGGCAAGACGATGCTCGGCAGCGACTCGCACACACCGACTCCCGGTGGTCTGGGCGAACTCGCCATCGGTTCGGGCGGACTGGACGTCGCCGTCGCGATGGGTGGCGGCGCGTACTACATCGATATGCCCGAGGTCGTCAACGTCCGACTCGAAGGCGAACTCCCCGAGTGGGCGACCGCCAAGGACGTCATCCTCGAGATGCTGCGCCGCCTCTCCGTGAAGGGGGGCGTCGGCAAGGTGCTCGAATACACCGGCCCCGGCGTCGAGACCCTCTCGGTGCCCGAGCGAACGACGATCACCAACATGGGGACCGAACTCGGCGCGACCTCCTCGATCTTCCCGACCGACGAGAAGACCAAGGACTACCTCGCCCGACAGGGTCGCGAGGACGCCTTCGAAGAAGTCGGCCCCGACGAAGATGCAGAATACCACGACGAGATCGTCGTCGACCTCTCGGAGCTCGAGCCGCTCATCGCCGAGCCGTCGATGCCCGACAACGTCGTCCCCGTCCGCGAGGCCGCGGGCCAGGACGTCGAGCAGGTCATGATCGGCTCCTGTACCAACGGTGGCTACGAGGACATCCTCCCGGCCGCGAAGATGCTCGAAGGCCGCGAGATCGACAAGAAGACCGAGATGATCGTCGCGCCCGGCTCCAAGCAGGCGAGCGAGATGCTCGCACGTGACGGCTGGGCCGCCGAACTGATGGCCGCCGGGGTCAACTTCTCCGAATCCACCTGCGGTGCCTGTATCGGGATCGGCCACGTGCCCGCAAGCGACTCGGTGTCACTGCGGACCTTCAACCGCAACTTCGAGGGCCGCTCGGGTCTGGAAGACGACAACGTCTACCTCTGCTCGCCCGAGGTCGCAGCCGCCGCGGCGCTCGCCGGCGAGATCGTCGACCCGCGCGACCTGGCCGACGAACTCGGCGACCTCGACGCGCCCGGCTTCGAACTCCCCGATCAGTACAACGGCTCGAAAGCCGACCTCATCGCGCCCGACGAGGCCGTCGACGACGGGCTCGTCAAGGGGCCGAACATCGGTGACGTGCCGCTGAAGGACCCGCTCGACTCCAAGCTCGAAGGACCGACCCTCCTGAAGATGGAGGACAACATCACGACCGACCACATCATCCCGGCCACCCAGGACATCCTGATGTACCGGTCGAACATTCCGAAACTCTCGGAGTTCACCCTCTCCCGCGTCGACGAGAGCTTCGCCGACCGCGCACTGGAGAGCGACGGCGGCTTCCTCGTCGCGGGTGAGAACTACGGCCAGGGCTCCTCGCGTGAACACGCGGCCCTCTGTCCGATGTTCCTCGGTGTCGAAGGCGTGCTCGCCCAGAGCTTCGCCCGCATCCACAAGGCGAACCTGTTCAACTTCGGCCTCCTGCCCCTGGAGATCGACGAGGACACCTACGCGAAGATCGAGCAGGGCGACGACATCGAAATCGTCGACGACGTCGCCGAGGCCGTCCGCTCCGGTCAGGAAGAGTTCACCATCCGCGTCAACGACGACTGGGAAGCGACCGGCCACCTCGACGCCTCCGCTCGCGAGCGCGAAATCCTCGCAGACGGTGGCAAACTGTCGCACACGAAAAAGCAGTACGAGCAGGAAGACGGCGCGACGCCCGCTGACGACTGACCTGTCGTCAGCCGGCAGCGCCCTCCGACGACTGAATTGTCGTCAGCCGGCAGCGCCCTCCGACGACTGAATTGTCGTCAGCCGGCAGCGCCCTCCGACGACTGATCTGAGACGAAAGGTACTGACCTCGCAGGCCCTGTAATTAGATACCGACGCCGTTTTTTCACAGACGAGAACACGTTAGCCGCTGCCGATTTTCGTGTCGTGACTCACGTGCTGGACGTGGCAGTGGCTGGACGATCAGTACACAGAAAACGGGTAGAGAGGGGGTGGGGGGTGTTGGGGTGGCACCCAAAACTGGGTGCAACTCAGTCTTGGCCGCCGATATTTAAGAACTTTGCGGCCAACGTGGCGGAGTCCGTGACTTTCAGGGACAATAGCCATATATTTCGAGAGGTTCAACTCCCTCCTGTGACGACGACCGCACCGGGAGCCGAGTCGCCGAGCCCGACCATCCGCCAGGCGGTGCGTGCCGACCTCCTGGCAGTGTTCCAGATCGAGCAGGCGTCGTTTCCCCAGCCGTGGCCGTTCTCGGCGTTCGAGCAGTTCCTGGAGACGCCAGGATTTCTCGTGGCCGAAACGGGCGCATCCGACAGCGGTCACGACCACGTCGACCGCTCGGGGATCGTCGGCTACGTCGTGGCCGACGCCATCCCGAACCACGGGACGCCGCTCGGGCACGTCAAGGACCTGGCGGTGCACCCGGAGTTCCGTAGTGAGGGGATCGGCAAACGGCTGCTGAGTGAGGCGTTGACGATCCTCGATTCCCAGGGCGTCGACTCGGTGAAACTCGAAGTGCGAGCGACCAACGACCGGGCACGCAGTCTGTATCGCTCCTTTGGATTCGAGCACTGCCGGACGATCCCGAACTACTACGACAACGGCGAGGACGCGCTCGTTCTGTTGCGGTGATCGGCTGCGGGCCGTCGACCGGTGCCGAAAGTTCGATCGTCGCGGGACCGTTCGTTAGTCTTTAGCCCACCGCTCACGAACCGAGGATAATGACTGCCCAAGCCGCCGAATCCCGCGAACTGGCGGTCGTCATCGGCCTGGAGGTCCACGTTCAGGTCGAGACGGCGACGAAGATCTTCTGTAGCTGCTCGACCGACGTCGGCGACGACGAGCCCAACACCCACACCTGTCCGGTGTGTCTGGGCCTTCCGGGATCACTCCCGGTGCTCAACGAGGGAGCCGTCGAGGCTGCCGTCAAGATCGGGAAGGCCATCGACGCCGACATCCCCGAGGAGACCACCTTCCACCGCAAGAACTACTACTATCCCGACCTGCCGAAGAACTTTCAGATCACGCAGTACGACGCCCCGATCTGTCAGGACGGCGAACTGGAGTTCAGCCACGAGGGCAGCCGCCGTTCCGTGGGGATCCGGCGAGCACACCTCGAAGAAGATCCCGGCTCGATCAAACACGTCCGCGAGGGGACCGAGAGCCTGGAAGCCCGGACGTGCTCGATCGATCGGGCGGACTACACGCTGATCGACTACAACCGTGCGGGCACGCCGCTGATGGAGATCGTGACTCGGCCGGACTTCCGCGACCCCGCCGAAGTGCGGGCCTTCCTCGAAAAGCTCGAAGAGGTCCTCGAATACCTGGGCGTGTTCGACCCCACCCGCGACGGCTCACTGCGGATCGACGCCAACCTCTCGGTCGTCGACGCCGCAGAGGTCGGGGAGGATGGCGAAATTAGCGAGGACGTACTGGAGGAAGCCAACCGCACGGAGGTCAAGAACATCTCCAGTCACAAGGGTGCCGAGCAAGCGCTCTCGTTCGAAGCCTCCCGCCAGAAGAAACTCATCGAGTCGGGCCGGGCGGTCGAACAGGAGACGCGGCACTTCAACGAGACCCACGGCAACACCGTCGGGATGCGCTCGAAAGAAGAGGAGAAGGACTACCGGTACTTCCGGGAAGCCGACCTCCCGCCGTTGCAGGTCAGCGACTGGAAGGAGACGATTCCGATTCCGGAACTCCCGGACGCCCGACGCAAGCGCTTCCAGAGCGAGTACGGCCTGAGCGAAGAAGCGGCCTCGAAACTCACCTCGACGAAACAGGTCGCGGATTTCTACGAGGAACTCGCCAGCGAGTACGACGCCGACCTGGTGGCGACGTGGGTCGCGGACAACCTCCTCGGAGAGCTGAACTACCGCGACATGGCGATCACGGACATCGAGGATCGACTGAACGAGGTCGCAACGCTCGTCGAACTCGTGGCGGACGAGGAGATTACCGCCAAGAACGCCCGTGAGATCGTCCTCCGGGATATGCTCGACGAGGGCGACGACCCCGAGACGGTCGTCGAGCGCGAGGGTCTAGGCAAGTCCTCGGGAGACGAAGTCCAGCAAGCCGTCGAGGAAGCCATCGAAGAGAACCCCGACGCCGTCGAGGACTATCACAGCGGCGAGGGCGGCGCGATCAACTTCCTGGTCGGCCAGGTCATGCAAAAGACGGGAGGGAGTGCGGATCCGAGTGACGTAAACGGCCGCCTCCGCGAGGAACTCGACGAATGAACCGGGCGTTCGAAACGTTCGAGGTGATCCCGGCAGTCGACATGCAGGACGGGCAAGTGGTCCAGCTGGTCGGCGGCGAGCGCGGCACGGGAAAGACCTACGGCGACCCCGTCGAAGCCGCCCGGCGATGGGTCGACGCCGGCGCGGAGACGCTCCATCTGGTCGATCTCGACGGCGCGTTCGAAGGCGAACGGGAGAACGCCCCCGCGATCGAGGCGATCCTCGACGCAGTCGACGTCGACGTCCAGCTGGGTGGTGGAATCCGCACTGCCGAGGGCGCGATCGACCTCCTGGATTCCGGCGTCGATCGCGTGATTCTCGGGACGGCCGCCGTCGAGAACCCCGAGATCGTCGCCGAGATCAGCGAGGAACATCCCGACAGTGTGCTCGTCAGCCTCGACGCCAAAGACGGCGAGGTCGTCGTTTCGGGCTGGACCGAAGGCACAGGGTTAGATCCCGCCGACGCGGCCGGCCGGTACGAGGAACTGGGTGCTGGCGGGATCCTCTTTACCGACGTCGACGTCGAGGGGCAACTGGAAGGCGTCCGCACGGAACCAGTCCGGCGCGTCGTCGATGCCGTCGGCATCCCCGTAATCGCCAGCGGCGGGGTCGCAACGATCGAGGACGTCCGGGCCCTGCAAGACGCGGGCGCGGCCGCAGTCGTGGTCGGTAGTGCGCTCTACGAGGGTGCATTCACGCTCGAAGACGCGATGGCCGCCGTCGCTGAGTGATTCCCAATCGGTTCGAAGGCAACGAAGAGCGGACGAACAGACTTTTCTCACACACGGGGTGAATCTGAGTATGGACGAGTCGAGTACCGACGAGCGGGCGGTTCGATCCCGGCGATTGTGGACGGCTGCGATCGTCTTGTTCGTCGCACTCGAAGGACTCGGCCTGCAGATGCGCGGTCCCCTGCTCCCGATTCTCGAAACCGAGTGGGGAATCTCCAAGAGCTTGCAGGGACTGGTCAGCCCCGCCGGGACGCTCGGCTTTGCACTGACAGTCTTGGGCATCGGAGCCGTCGCCGGGCGAGTCGACACCCGTCGGTACTTCTTCGCGGGCGTCGCACTGACGATGGTGGGTGTCGTCGGGATGGCCCTGGCACCGTTTTTCGTCGCGTATCTCGGCTTTCTCGTCGTCCGTGGACTCGGAACCGGCGTCTCCCGAGGGCTGGACAGGCCGTTGCTGGGCCACCTCTATCCGAACGCTCGAGGGCGCGTGTTCAATCTCTACGATATGGCCTGGGCGGTCGGCGCGGCCGCCGGACCGGCGGTGTTGAGCCTGGCAGTCGCACGGGGAGACTGGCGCTACGCCTACGGTGGGCTGGCGGTGGCGTTCGGCCTCGTCGCACTCCTGGTCTGGCGGCTGCGGCCGCCGGAGGTCGATGCGGAGGCTCAGCTCGACATCGGGGCAGCGAAAGCCCTCCTGCAGATGCCCGCGGTCGCAGCGACGACCATCGCGCTGGTCTTTCACACCGGACTGGAAGGGGCGATGTTCATCTGGTTGTCGACCTTCGGCAGAGAGATTGCGGGGTTCAGCCAGGAGACAGCGAGCCTCCTCTTGAGTGTGTTCCTCGTCGCGTACGTCCCGGGTCGGTTCGTCTATACGATCATCGCCGAACGGGTCGGCTACGGCCCGCTGGTCGTCATCCTGGAAGTGCTGATCGTCCCGACGTTCCTCTGGACCTTTTTCGTCGCCGACGGGCTAGCGACGTTCGCCGGGGTCGCGGTCCTCGGCGCACTCGTCTCGGGGATCTTCCCGACGCTGCTGGCGTTCGGGACCCAGGTCGCGCCCGAGTACAGCGGGCCGATCAACGGTCTCACGACCGCCACGGCGTCGGTGAGCATCGCGATCGTTCCGGTCGCGATGGGCGTGCTGGCCGACGCCAGTTCCATCAGATCCGCGATGTGGATCCCGCTCGCGCTCACCCTTCTCGTCGCGCCCACAGTCGTGATCGCCCGACGGATCGATCCCAATATCTGACGTGGGTGGGAGTGACGAAGACCAGTCACATTCTTCACTGGGGCCGGCGTGAATCGAGATATGACCGACAGAACCGCGGCCGTCACCCGCGAGACGGCAGAGACCGACATCGAGGTTACGCTCGACGTCGACGGGGACGGCGACGCCACAGTCGAGACGGGGATCGGCTTCTTCGATCACATGCTGGATTCGTTTGCCACGCACGGCCTGTTCGACCTCACGGTCCAGTGTGACGGCGACCTGGAGATCGACGACCACCACACCGTCGAGGACGTCGCGATCACCCTCGGCGACGCCTTCGCGGAGGCGCTGGGCGAGAAGCGAGGTATCGTCCGCTACGCCGACCGGAAGGTCCCGCTGGACGAAGCGGTCGCAGGGATCGTCCTCGACATCTCGGGCCGGCCGTACTTCGAATTCGACGGCGAGTTCTCCCAGGACTCCGTGGGAGACTTTACGAGCCACATGGCCGAGCACTTCGCGATGTCACTGGCGATGAACGCCGGACTCACCCTCCACGCCCAAATCGAGGGCGACAACGCCCACCACGAAATCGAGGCGCTGTTCAAGTGTCTCGCCCGCAGCCTCGACGACGCGACCCGGATCGACGAGCGCCGCAGCGACGTGGCCTCGACGAAGGGCGAACTCTGAGAGTACCTAACTATTTGCCCACGATAGTTATTCAAGAATATACTAGAATTGTTTGGCATGGCAGATTCCAGCATCGACTCAGATATCGACCAAGAGGTCGACGAACTGGAAGAGAACATCGACCGAGACGCGGGCTACGATCACGAGGCGGCCAGCGAGATCCAGACGTCGATCGCAAAGTTAGAAAACTCCTCGGTCGAGATCGCCGAGCGAGCCGACTACATCAAAGACCTGACAGCCGAACAGTACACGGGGATGGACAAGGTCGCGAACGAGGTCTCGAACCTCAGTGCGGCCATCGAGGAGGTTGCCTCCTCGACCGAGGAGGTTTCGGCGTCGAGCCAGGAAGCCGAACGACTGGCCGAGCGTGGGCAGGCGGCCGCCGACGAGACGATCGACGTGATGGAGTCGATCAATGACGCCTCCGACAGCGTCAGCCAGGACGTCAGGACGATCCAGCGCAGCGTCGAAGAGATCGACGAGGTCGTCGAGATCATCAACGACATCGCCGACCAGACGAACATGCTCGCGCTCAACGCCTCGATCGAGGCCGCCCGTGCCGGGGAAGCCGGCGAGGGCTTCGCCGTCGTCGCAGATGAAGTCAAGTCCCTGGCCGAGCAGGCCCAGCAAGAGGCATCGCGGATCGAAGGGATGGTCGCCGACATCCAGGACGACACTGACAACGCCGTGCGCAGTTTGGAAGAAAGCAACGAGCAGATCGACCGCGGGATCGACACGGTTGGAGAAGCCATGGAGATCCTCGAATCGCTCGGCGAGGCCGTCCAGGAGATCAACGCCGGAATCCAGGAAGTCGCGAGCGCCACCGACCAGCAGGCCGCTTCCGCTGAGGAAGTGGCGAGTATGGTCGACCAATCGACGATGAACGCCGAGGAGATCGCGGACGAAGTCGAGGACGTCGTCGAGGAGATCGACGATCAAACCGGACAGATCGTCGACGTCAACCAGGCTGTCGACGAACTGGTCGACGATCTGCAACGCAATGCAGTAACTGCTGACGACTGAGTTGTCGACGGCCGGCTCGCGAGCAGTCTCGTCTGCGAGCAGTCCAGCCGGGAGACCTGAATTATCGACGGCCGACACGACTGCGCGTTCATGCGCAGTCAGTCCAGCCGGGAGAAGCATTGTCGACGGCCGGCTCGCGAGCGCTCCCGTGCGCGAACAGTCCAGCCGGGAGACCTGAATTGTCGACGGCCGGCTCGCGAGCGCTCTCGTGCGCGAGTAGTCCAGCGGAGAGCAGCAGTGTCGACGGCCGACTCGTGAGCCGATTCTCTCAGGTGACTCTCACGCCCGTAGAGCTATATCGACTGCTGGGAGTCGGTCTGGTATCGATGTGTCGAACGATTCCCACCCCATGTCGCCGCGGCGAGCGCCGATGACGAACCTCGCGCTCGCCGGCTTTTTCGCCGTGTTCGCGGCCCTGACAGGCTACGGATTCATCAGCCAGCGGCGTCGCACCCGTCGGATGGCCGAGACCGAGACCACTCGCTCCGATCAGGTGCTGGAGGGACTGGTCGAACTGAAAGGCACGGTTCGGGCCCGCGAGACCGTCCGTGATCCGCTCTCGAACGACGAGGCGGTGCTGGTCGACTGGGAACTCACGAAGCAGGAGCTGGACGCCGACGGCGATATCCAGGACCGGACGATCGCGAGTGGTCGCCGCGAGGCCGTCTTCGACCTCGAAGACGAGGGCGGCACGATCCGCGTCGATCCCGAGGGCGCGACGCTCAAGATGTCTGGGTCGAACCGGCACAAAGAGACGCTACGAGGCCACGACGATCGGCTGACGAGCCTCAGAGAGCGAACCGAGAGCGATCAGGGCGGCACCGAGCGGGCCGGCGTCTCGATCCGGGCCGACGGCGTCAGCACCCTGATCGACTTCGACACGGACGACCGGCGGACCTATCGCGCGGAGACGCTCACACCCGGCGACGGCGTCTACGTCCTCGGGACGGCGACGCGAGACGGGGAGGAGACAATCGTCGGCAGGGGCGACACCCGCGGCAAGTACTTCCTCTCGGATATGAGCGAGGCGGAGCTGTCGGACACCTTCGCGAGCAACCAGTTGCTGCTCGGCGTGATTGCGCTCGGGTCCGCCGCCGCGATGGTCTGGTTCCTGCTGCCGTAGCTTCGAGCGCGCCTCGACGGCCATCGACAGTGACCACAAGAACAAGGCACTCCCCGGCCGACACCACGGTATGGACGTCGCCATCGTCGCCGCGTCGATGACCGATTTCGGCGAGCACGACACCTGGATACGGGACCTCCTCGCGGAAGCCGGCCAGTCGTGCCTCGACGCCGCGCCACTCGATCGGGAGGCGGTCGAACACTGCTACGTCTCGAACATGGCCAGCGGCGAGTTCGAGGGGCAGACCGGCGTGATGAACGCGCTGGCACACGATCTCGGACTCATCGGGACCTACACCCAGCGCGTCGACCAGACGAGTGCTTCGGGCGGCGCGGGGGTCTACGCGGCCTGGCAGTCGATCGCCAGCGGTGCGAGCGACTGCACCCTCCTCGTCGGCGGCGAGAAGATGACCCATCGCTCGACCGGCGAGGCCACGGACGTCATCGCCTCGCTCACCCATCCTGTCGAGTACAAACACGGCGTGACGCTGCCGAGTTTTGCGGGACTGACCGCCCGCCGCTACATGGACCGCTTCGACGCACCGCGAGAGAGTCTCGCCGAAATAGCGGTGAAGAACCACGCCCACGGCGCGATGAACCCCCACGCCCAGTTCCACAGAGAGATCGACGTCCAGACGGTACTCGAGAGTCCGATCGTCGCCGACCCCCTGCGGCTGTACGACTTCTGCCCCATCACCGACGGCGCGGCGGGGTTGCTCTTCTGCCCAGTCGAGGTGGCCGCAGAACACACGGACGACTACGTCGTCGTCTCGGGAATCGCAGGGGCGACCGACACCCACGTCGTCCACGAGCGCGCCGAGCCGACGTGGATGGCAGGCGTCGCCGAAAGCGGTGACGAGGCACTGGCGATGGCCGACCGCGAAATCGACGCGGTCGACGTCGCGGAACTGCACGACATGTTCACCATCCTCGAAGTGCTACAACTGGAAGCCCTGGGGATCGCCGAGCGGGGGGAGGGCTGGCAACTGGCTCGGGAGGGTGTGACGACGCTCGACGGCGACCTGCCGGTCAATCCCTCGGGCGGACTCAAGTCCAAGGGCCATCCCCTCGGAGCAAGTGGCGTCGCACAGGTGGTCGAATTGTACGAGCAGCTGCTCGGCGGCGCGGGCGAGCGGCAGGTCGACGCCGACGTCGCCCTGGCGTGTAACGTCGGGGGGTTCGGAAACTGCGTGACGACGACGGTGCTGGAGGGGGCACGATGAGCGACAATGCGGCGAGTGGGGACGAGAACGACCGGCCCGGCCTACTCGCTCACCGCTGTCCGAACGGCCACCTCACGTATCCCGGCCACCCGTGCTGTCCGGAGTGTGGCGAGACCCAGACCGAGACGGTCGATCTGTCCGATCGAGTTGGAGAGGTCGTCACCTGGACCGAGAGTACGGCCACGCCGCCCGGCGTTCGCGAGCCGAACACGCTCGCGATTGTCGTCTTCGAGGTCGACGACCAACAGGTGCGTGCGATCGGTCAAGTAGCGGGGACAGTCGAGATCGGTGACACGGTCGAAGCGGTCTACGTCGAACAGTTGCGCGACCCCGAGGCGGGGATCCGCGAGCCGGACAGTCAACGCTGGGACGGCTATCGGTTCCGCCGCGTCGATTAGGGCGTCAGTTCTGACCGGGTACGTTCACGGCCGGTCATGGCAGTCTCGTCGGCCCGGATCCGGTCGATCGCGTCGGCGATCGTCCGCACGCCGTCGTCGTCACGGTGGGGATAGACCACTTCGAGATCGTCGTCTCGGGTGATCGCCAGACACGCGACCGGCAAGACGAGGGCGTCACAGGGGTCGCCACTCGTCCAGCTATAACAGCGCCGCGTTTCGAAACACGGGTCGAGCGAAACGTCGACCTGTCTCGCCCAGGCCGAAAACGCCGAATAGACGTGCTCGACGACCGAGTCGGTCGCTTCGTCGTCGGTCAGTTCGACCTTGGCCGGCCAGCGGGTCACGCCGACGGTCCAGCCGCGGGCGTCTACCAGAGCCTCCAGTTCCGACTGGAGGGCGTCGAGTCTGGCGCGAGTGGGGTCGGGGAGGTGTGTTCGGACGTACAGTTCGAGGTGGACATCGGTGGATGGTGTCATGCGTGCTGGTGGTGTGGGACGTTCGAAATGCGAGATGCGAGATCGGTCAGTCGGCCGTTCCGGGTTCAGTGGGTGGATGAGATAATCCGGGGGCGGTCCCCGAGAGTGCAGCGAGACCGTCCGCGACCGTCCGCGGTTCGGCCCCGACGTGCGGGTAGACTGCCTCGATCTCGTCGCCGTCGTAGACGGCCAGGCAGACGACTGGGACCACCAGCGATTGCTCGCACTCGCCAGTCACCATCGAGTAACACGCCCGGCTGTCGAATCCGGGCGAAAGTTGGACGCCAGCGTCTCGGGCCCACTCACGAAACGAGACATAGCGCGACTCCGCGGCGTCGAACGACTGGTGTTTCGACCAGCGATAGCGTGCGTAGGAGTCGATCTCCGAGGCCGCTACCAGCTGGTCGAGTCGTGCCGAGAGCCGCTCCAGACGGCTCTCGACCGGTTCCGGGAGGTCGTCTCTGACGACCAGTTCGACACGCCGCTGCCCGCCGCGAGTGGTCTCGGGCATGGGTACGTCTAGCCAGCACGTCTACAATAATAAATCATTATTGTCTATATTTGACTATTCGTCGTCGCTGTCGACCTGGTCCTTGATCGACCGGAGTTCGGCTTCGACGTCGACACTGGGGCCAGTTTCGAGGGTGTCGAGTTCCTCGTCAGTGAGTCGATCCTGGATCTCCTGCTGGAGAGTACGGGCGTCGTCGAGGAGTTCGCGCGCTTCGCTGTCCGGCGGCTCGGCCGCGAGCGCCGACTGTGCCTCGGCGAGCGCGTCGTCCAATCGTGCGAGCGCAGCCGCGCCGAGTTCGCTCGCGCGGTCGGCCGCCGCAGTACCCCGCGACTCGCTCGCCTCGGCCGTTCGCAGCGTCCGCTGGAGGAGTCTGAGTGCGCGGACGTTCGTCTCCAGCAGCAAGATGATCCCCGGAATCGCCACGTCGGTGGTGAACTGCCGCAGTTCGTCGGCCCGGGGCGGCCGCGGGACCAGTGGCGGTCGCCGCGACCGCTCCAGTTCACGCTGGAGTCGGTCGAGACGGTCGGTGAGTGCAGCCAGTTGCTGGTCGACTGATGGCGGGGACTCCTCGTCGCTCATACTGGATCGTTCGGGAGACGACCGCTAAAATACCGGTGGTCGATCCGTCCTGCGAGCCCCGCAGCGACACTAGCTGATGAATTCGTTGTCGCGCCAGTCGACGCCGTTCTTGCCCTGATCCTCTTTCGGGTCTTCGGTGACGGTGATCGTCGCCGGACGCTCTTCACCGTCGACGATCCGAACGGCTTCGAGTTCGTCGTCTTCGTTGGCGACGATAGCCGTCAGCGTCCCCTTCTCGGCGATCCGGGCGATCTGACAGAGAACGGTGAACATCGGGTACTGGACGGCCGTGTTCTGGAGGACAGTCTCGCGGTCGCCTTTGAAGCAGGCGTACTCGACGAGTTCGGATTCGATCTCCTCTTCTTCCTCTTCGAGCGCACCCCACTGCGGGCCGCCGCCCATCGAGGACCCCGGTCCTTCCATCTCTTCGGGGTCTTCCTCGTAGACGCGGTTCTCGGTGACGCTGGCCTTGAGCTGAGCCGTCGGGGTGTACTTGCTCATCTCCTGGTCGGCGGCGACGGCACTCAGGATGAGCGTGTTGTTCCGACGGGTGATGTCGACGTCTGTGATCTCTTCGGGGAGGTCTGGATCCTCGAAGTGATCGTAGACATCTTCGAGTGGCAGTTCGAGTGTCGAATGGAGTCGGTATACGCGGCTGGACATAGTTGGTGATGGGGGATGTGCGGTCACGCCGGGCCGCTGGCGCTGGTAGTCGTCTCTGTATAGGATACCATCGCTTATATGGCCTGCTCTTTTTGATGTGGCGTGCCAACACGGAACAGATATCGATCCGACGCGGGGCAGTATGACCCACCTCACCGGGTGAGCGACGGCTTACCTGATAATTATGTGTGCCCGCCGGATAGGATAGGCCGATGAGCGAGCACTATCAGGTCACGGTCGTCGGCGGCGGTCCCGCCGGCCTGACGACCGCGCTGTACACGACCCGCCTCGGACACGACACGGCCATGATCAACCGCGGTGGCGGTCGCGCGGCGATGATGAAAGACACCCACAACGTCATCGGCGTTACCGAGGACGTCTCGGGCAACGAGTTCCTCCAGACTGCGATCGAGCAGATTCAAGAATACGGTGCGGACTACTACCGCGATTTCGTCCAGTCCGCAGAGCGCCTCGACGACGGCCGCTTCCGGCTGGAGGCCGGTGACGTCACCGTCGAGACCGACGCGGTCGTCCTGGCGACGGGCTTCAGCGACAAACGCCCCGATCCACCTCTTCCGCGCACTGGCGCAGGGCTGCACTACTGTCTGCACTGCGACGCGTACATGTTTGTCGACGAACCGGTCTACGTGATGGGCCACAGCGACTCGGTCGCCTACGTCGCGATGATCATGCTCAACTTCACCGACGAGGTCGACATCCTCCTGCGCGGCGACGAGCCGACGTGGTCGGCCGAGACCCAGGCGATGGTCGAGGCCCACCCGATCGACGTCATCGACACCGAGATCGAAAGTGTCGAGAACGGCGCGGACGGCTGGCTCGAAGCCATCGAGTTCGAAGATGGGACCCGGCGAGAGTACCGCGGCGGCTTCGCGATGTACGGCTCGGAGTTCAATACCGAACTGGCCGAACAGCTCGGCTGTGATCTCACCGACAGCGGCGAGATCGAGGTCGGCGACCACGGGAAGACCAGCGTCGAGAACGTCTGGGCCGTCGGCGACGTCACCCCGGGACACAACCAGATCCCGGTCGCGATGGGCCAGGGCGCGAAAGCCGGAATCGACGTCCACTACGATCTCCGAACCTTCCCGATGTCAGTCGAGGAGATCGAGGCGCGCGGTGGACTCTCGAAAGACGACGTGCCGGCGATTTCGGATCGGCTCCGCGAGCGCGCGGCGGCCCACGAGGGCGGGCCCGGCGAAGAAGAGCAGGCCGCAGCCGACGACTGACGTCACGTCTCCTCGGCGTCGCTTTCACTGTCGTCATCTGCGCCCGCAGCGTCGGCATCGCTGTCGTCTTCGCCTGCCCGGCCGACGTCTTTTTCGTGACTGTGCGTCTCGTCAACATCGCTTTGGCCGCTGTTCGACTCGACAGTCTCGTTGTCGTCCGCGGATTCGTCACTCGTTGACGCACCGTCACTACCGAGGTCGGCGCGGTGGCGGAGCCGCTCGAAGACTGACTGGGCGTCGCCGTCAGCGTCGGCTTCCTGCGTGGCCTCGTCGTCTCGCGCCTGTTCGGACGCCCGTTCTGTGTCCGTCTCCGAGTCGGTCAGGCTGGCGACTGCGTCGCTCGGCTCGAGCAGGTCGTCGGCCGCCGACAGCGTCGGTGCGTCGTAGTAGTAGACGACGTCGCCGTCCAGCACGAGATAGGACTCGTCGTCTGCCACCTCGATCACGCGGCGGTCGGTGTCGATCGCGAGATCGACCAGCCCGGAGAGACTCGTCGTCTCGATACTGGTATCGGCGTCCTCGACACGACCGGCCGGGAATCGGGCTTCAGTGATCCACTCGTCGAACTCCGCGCGATCGGCGCGATAGTCGAGGTACGCGTGTTCGCGTTCGGTGACCGGTAGCAGTCCGCTGTAGCGGCCGTATCCCAGGCCGATCAGCCCGACCACCCCGACGAATAGCGCCAGCGGTCCGCCGTATCGCCACAGGGGGCCCGGCGGGACCATAACCTCCTCTCGGTCCCGGACGGTTCGCTCACCCCGTTCGACGACCGGACCGCTGTCGTTCACGCGATAGAGGTCGTTCTCTATCGTCAGTGGCAACCGATAGGTCCGGTTGGTCTCGACTGGCTGTCCGCTGCGAGTGCCGTCGAGTTGGACTCTCGTGACGAACTTCGTCTCGATGGTGCCGGCCGATGTCCCGAGTTCGGTCTGGATCTGCTCGATCTCTCTCTCGAGCCGGGTGACGTTCTGCGCGAACGACTGCCGGAGCGTCTCGCCCGGCGCGAGCGTCGCCGTAGTCTTCTCGAGTGGGCGCTCGATCCGCCAGTAGTCTCGCTGTGTCACCTGGCCCCCGTCCGCGACTGACCGGACCACCAGCGTCGTCGATGCCTCTGCAGTGAGTTCGCCGCTGTCGGCAGTGTAGTTGTAGACGAACGATCCGTTCAGTCTGGGCGCGATCTTCCGGAAGTACGCCGAGCGGTTCTCCAACGTCTCCCCGACATCGAAGACTCGCGTGTCGTTGATGACGGTCGCCTGGTGGGCGAACTGCCCGGTCGACGTCCAGGTCACCTCCGTGTCGACCGTCGTCTCCGTCCGTTCGTTCGTCTGCCCGTACGCCCCGTACGTCATAAAAACGCCCAGTCCGACCAGCGCGACGAGTACGACGACCACGACTGCGACGTTCTCATCAGCGACTGCACGGACGCGAAGTCCCCCGTCGTCCATCGTGTCACTCGTTCTTGTCATCCCCACTAATCGATTCCGTATTCTTTCTCGAATCTATCTGTGAGGAGAACTATTCGCATCTATCTGAATCGTGCGAGCAAGCGGTCGGTCGCAGTGGGTCCGTCTCTGGATCGCCTGCGGACGCGTCCAGTCCCGACCAGCGTGACGCCGACGACGTAGAAGGGGGCGCCGATTAGCGCGTCGATGACGACGATAGGTACCCACGGATGGATAGCGTACAACGATTCGACGTGTGACTGTGGTAACAGCGCAAGATACCGGTATTCGGTGAGGAAGTAGCGGTAGGCACCTGTCTCGGGCGGTGCCGTGAGCGTGAGCGTCCCGTTTTCCTGGTCTGTGCCGCCGACCCGGAACCGCTCTGGTTCGATGTCGACGTTCTCGCTTCCCTCCTCGAAGAACACGTAGACGGGTACCTGTCCCCCGTTGCCGACAGTGAACTGCAGCGTCTCGCTGGTCCCCTGCTGGATCACGTCAGAGCGCTCGGACTCGAACTCCGAGCTGACGAAATCGAACTCCTGGGGGCCTGCAGGAGCGACCATCGTCGCCGTCGCCGCCAGGACGAGCGCTGCGGCCATCACTCCGATCAGCAGGCGAGCACTGAGCCCGCTGTCACGTTCGCGGCCCCTGTCGCGACGCCTGTCGTTGCTGAGGTAGACGTCGAGGGCGTACAGGACGACGGTCAGCCCGAAGATGAGATAGGCGATGCCCTGCGTACCGAGCAACGCCCGAGAGCCGAACAGCTGTGCGAGCCGGAGCTGCAGCGTCTCCAGAACCCCCTGGACGCCCTCGACGACGGTGCCCAGATACGGGATGACAATCGGGTCAGATCCGGGTTGCCAGGCGACTGCGACTATCTGCTCGCGCTTGACCGGCGGCTCCCCGCTGTCCTGGTCGGTAAAGGGGTTGTTGTCCCCGCGCGTAATGAACCCCTGGTCGGTCTCACCGACGATCCGGTGGGTCGTCAGCCCGCCGCCCTCGATCTGCTCGGCGTCGAAGACGACCACGTCACCCTCTTCGACTGGTCCGGCGACTGCGGCGGGGACGGCGACGAACCCGTCGCCGGTCTGGATGGTCGGCGCCATGCTCTCGCTGGTGACGTAGCTCAACAGCACTGGCTGGCCGAGTACCTGCCCTACCAGTAACGCGAGAACGACGACCACGAGTATCGCTCCCACGCTCTTCTTGAGCACACCCCGCCAGTCCATCGTGCAGTCGTTATGTCCCAGTTGATAAATAATTGAGGGGATTCGCGTCGGTGAGCCGTTTACAGCGTGTGATAGACGTACGTCGAGATGAACCCGAGTGCGTACCCGACGAAGTGGACGTAGAGGTTGAACACCCGCTGTCCGGCGATCGGGTCGACCGGGAACGTCACGAACGGCATCGCGACGAGTACCAGCAGAGCGACGATGGTCAGATCAGCTCGGCTGCCGCGCTCGAACGCCCGTCTGGCGCTAGCTCTGAGTCGCTCATACGAGCCGGAACCCGACAGCGAGTAGAACACGATGACGAGCAGCAACAGCACGACTACTTCCGCTAGCGTCGCGACGAGGACCCACGTGACGGAGGCAGGAGCACCGTCGACGGCGACAGTGACGGGATTCGCGACGACGGCCCTGAGCAACTGAACTGTCGCAAGCAGAAGTCCGAGAAAGAACAGCAGGGGTGCGGCAGTGCGCGTATCTCCGAGTTGCAGCCGAGTCGTAGCGTGTTTTGCCACGACCAGTGGCAGGTAGCCGTAGTAGGCCATCAGGACACCCGAGAATCCGAAGGTGACGCCGCTGCGGAGGATTGTGAGATTGAGATACGACAGCAAAATGGGGCTGCTCGCCAGCAGGGCGACGAATACGACGCGAAACTCCCAGTCGTCGCCGGCGTCGAGACTCAGCGCGTACAGGATCGGAACGACCAGCGTGTATCCGACGAGATTGAACAGTAGATGGCCGCTATCGAAGTGGACGAACGGGGCGGTAAACGCCGTTGGAATCGACGGGGTCGTGTACTGGAACACGAGCGTCCCTCGAGTCGCCGGGGAAAGTGCAAAGACGCCGAGTATCGCGACCGGAACGCTCGCGAGCAGCAGGACGTCGACCGGATGGAATCCGCGCCGCAACGCCTGCCACAGCGATTCGTCGGTCTCGAGCGTGTCCTCAGCCATCCGATTCAGGTTGGCCATCGGCCCCCGCTCCTGTATCCTTGGCGGTCGCGTCGCCACCGATTCGAGCAGCCCGGCACGCGTCCGTCACCGGGCCCGATACCGGCGATAGGCTGTCAGTGACACCAGAGCGACCAACAGCAATATGAGCAGTCCCACGGCCCGCGTCGCATCGAGACTGCCAATCTCTGCGGGGAACCCACCGGAGTCGTCATCGGTCGTCTGTGACTCGACCGGGTCCGTCGTGGAGTCGGTCGGCCCGACCGTGGTCGTCACGCTACTCGGCGGCCCCGTGGGTCCGTTTCCGGCCGTCGTGGTGACAGTCGGTTCCGGGGTCGGCTCTGGCGTCGGCTCTGGTGTTAGTTCCGGCGTCGGTTCCGGGGTCGGCTCTGGCGTCGGTTCCGGGGTCGGCTCTGGTGTTGGTTCCGGCGTGGGCGTGGGCGTCGGCTCTGGTGTTGGTTCCGGCGTCGGCTCTGGTGTTGGTTCCGGCGTCGGCTCTGGTGTTGGTTCCGGCGTCGGCTCTGGTGTCGGTTCCGGCGTCGGCTCTGGTGTCGGTTCCGGCGTCGGAGTCGGCGTTTCCTGTTCGACGTGAACAGTGAACCCGGAAACGCTCTCGACGTCGTGTTCGCCACGGGTGTCGACGAGGAGGCCGACGGCTACTGACTCCGCCGGCGACAACTCGATCATGTTCGTCGGCCCTTCGAGACTGTCGGCCGGATCGTCGTCGTGATAGAATCGGACGTCTTCCGCGTCGTCGGAGATCCAGATCCGCGCCGTCCCGGTTCCAGTATTCGCGATCGTGAACACGCGATGGAGCGGCGTCCGCGAGCCGTCGGCGATACCGCCGCCGTCGAGATCCGGATTCGCACTGGAGAGCATGAGCTCGATCTCGCCCGCGTCGTTGATCACCGCATACCTGCCGTTTTGTCCGTCGGCCGGCGACATCTCGATGTCGACCTGATCGACGTCGTCGGTCCCCATCGACAGCGGGACCGCTCCCGTCGAGACGAGCATGGCTGTCGAGGCGACGAGCGCGGCGACGAGGAGGACAGTTCGGGTCACGGATATCCAACGCTCCGGCAGGGAAGCTCTGTTCCGTACGAGGGGGCCGACGACCCTTGTATTGATGTGCTTGAACGCTTCTGACTACCGTAGACATCCGCGGTATGGCAGTGACTGAGTGCATGTGATGGCCATCCAACAGCGTTCACGCACACCAATACAAGGTAGGATCCGTCCGAGTCTTCGGACGGGAGGATGTCACTGCAAGAACCAACCGAGCGGGTGAATCTGTCGTCGCTTCAGGAACACCTCACCGAAGCACTCGAACAGACGGACAACGAGCCAGCGAGGTATCACCTCAGAGAAGCGTATCAGAAAATCATTATCATAGACGAAGAACGATCGTGAAGATCACGAACAGTAGATTTTGTGAAAGAAAGTCGACAGGATTCTGATCGCTAAATACTACTGCTCGACCACGGATCGAAGCGGAACGAGCCGCCTTCGACCTGCACTGAGACCGCACTACCTGCGCCGTTCGCGACCGCACCTGTGCTCGCATCTTCGACGGGATTGCCGACTAGCGTCCCGGGACCCGTGTCGTCTCCCCACCAGTTCTGCGTGACGTCGAGCGTATGGTCCGGGTCCTTGGTTACGGCACCGATGGGGACCTGGACGAAGTTGTTGTTCGTGACCGACACCTGATCGGCGTCTGCGTTCCCGTCGACGCCGAACGCGCTCCCTGGATAGGGCGCACTCGTCGGGTCAGTCGTGGGACTGAACTGCGATCCAGCCGTGTTCAGCCGGCGGATCGAATTGCCCTCTACAGCGACACTCTTTGGTGACACGCTACCGTAGCCGTCAGTAGTGGTGTGGGTCGATACGATCCCCCAGGTCCATCCAGCAGAGTAGACGTCCTCGACAGTGTTTCCGAAGATATCGACACCGTCGACGGTTCCTTGCACCTTGATCGCCGATGCGCCACCGTAGTGTGGCCATTCTTTCGAGACGTCACCGTCGTTGACGATGTCACGGACGGTGTTATCCTGGACGACGACGCCACCGACGGGAGACTCACTGGCGTCGAACACGTGGATCGCGTTGATCGTGGCCGGAGTGTCTATCCCGTCCGGAACTGTCGTGTTGTCCGCCCGGATCCCCTCAAGGAGGTTCGCCTCGACTGTGACGTCGTCTCCGGTGACCAGCAGCACGCTCGGATCGATGCCACCGGGCTGGAACACAGTTGAGGGCGCAAACCGGACCTTCCGAACAGTCGCGCCGTCAGCCTGGACCGACACTGTCCCGTCTACAGTAGCTGGATCACCGTCAGTCGGATCGGTCACTCCTTCGAGCGTCACGCGCTCGTCGACAGTGAGCGTCTCTTCGTAGGACCCGGGCGCGACGAGGACCGTATCATCGGTCGCTGCCCGGTCGAGCTGTTCACTGATTTGCGTGCCGATCTCTCTGGTCGGATAGGTGACGGTCTCTGCCGATTCGTCACCATCGTAGTCGTACTCGAACTCGGAGGTGGTTGCACGAGCGTCACTGCCAGTCCACGCGAGCACGCCACCGTTTTCGAAGCTATTCGCCTCGATCCACGTCGCCCAGGGCCACGGTGCGTCGTGAAGTGTTCCGATCCCCCACACGGGAGGAGTGTCGTCTGCAGTGAACTCGTTGTCTTCGAGCGTGGCTCCTCCGGCTGCCTTGTTCAACCACTCGATGTGATCGATCGCGCCCTGGAACCCGACCTCCGAAAGGGTATTGTTCTGCAGGACACGGTTGGAGGCGGACGAGTCGTTACCGGCCCCGTTGTTGACGGTCACACCACCCTCGATCAGATTGTTCTCCAAGGAGAACGACTGGACTCCCGAGTCGTTGAAGTAGACGCCACCGCCGCCATCGTTCGGGACGACCACAGAGTGTCTGAGGGTGAAGTTGTCCCCCGAGACCTCGACGTTCTTGTTCGGAGATGCTTCGGGATTCGCCCGGAGCTCTACGCCGTGGATCGTCACACCGTCTGCCGCGACGAAGGGGCCGTTCGTCCCGAACGGCGAGCTGGTCTGTGAGACGATCGTTGCCTGCACGTCGTCGGAGTCGGTAATCGGATCACCGCTCTCGTCGACACCGAGGATGGTGAGTCCATCGACATCGACGAAGAGACCGAACGAATAGGGGCTGTTGGTCGTCCCATAGGCGTCTCTGTTCTCTGCGATCTCTTCGTAGGTTCCCGGTTCGACGTGGATCGTACTCCCGGAGACGTTGTCGATCGCCGACTGGAGTGAGCCGTATTCGTTGCTCTCAGTCGGGTTCGTCGTCACGATCGCGAAGTCCCCACCGACGGGATCGACCGCGCCAGACGATTCCGGTTTGTCAACAGTCGCGTTGATAGTCACCGATAGCGTCCCGCCGTCGGTCACCGCTGTCGAGTCGACGTAGACCCCGATACTCGCGGCCTGACCGACACCGAGGCCGAGAACCTCGTCGGTATCGTTCCGCAGTTTCTTGTCCTCGTTCCCGTCCGGGTAGAAGTAGACATCTCCGGGCCCGAATCCAACGTCCGAAAAGTCCACCGACGCCCAGACGTAGATGGTCTGCGTTCCGTTATTGGTGATTTGAAAGACATCGTCGAACTGGTAGACTGAATCCGATCCAACGCCTGAAGCGTCGAACTCAGAGTTCGAAAAGTCGATTCCGAGTGTTCCACCCTCGAGGGAGGCGTACGCGCCGTTTGGCCCACTCGACGGTTGCATCCCCAGCAACGCACTCGAGTCGCCAGCGACTTCTACAGAAATCGATCGGTTCGCGCTCACACTCGTGAACGCACCACTACCCATTGCGGCTGCCCCACCGGCAGCGAGCGATCCCACACCGAGCAAGAACTTCCGTCTGTGTGTCACAGTTCGGTCACCAGTCGCAAGCCCACCCGCGGAATCGAACCGCAGTCAGGGCGCACCAGCGTGGGTCTGAGACGACAATCGCGTGTCAGGGGGTCGGATCGTTTACGCGGACTTCGTGATCTGCAAGAGAGGCGTCCTGTTGGGTCGCACCGTAACCGTCGTCTGTCTCGACCGTTCCTTCGAAGGTGCTGATGGCCTGTGCATTCAGCTTGATGTTTCCGCTGAAACTTTCGAGCTCAGACCCGAAGAAGAACGTCCCGACTTCCTGCAGTGCCTCACCAGGTTCAAGGTACAGACGGGCAGGAATACTCGCACCCAGATTGTTCCCCTCTTCGCTAGAGAGTGCGTCCTGTCCCGTTTCACCTTCTCCGAGGCCGGTGGTTGGCTCTACTGGCCCACTTGCCGGCGCATCAGTCCCGGGTTCCGCGTGTGCCGGATAGTCGGCGAAGAGCCCGAAGGGGATGCCGTCGTCGTACTCATTGGTCTCCTGCCAGACGAACACGGCCTGGGTCCCCTGGTTCCGGATGTCGAACATATCCCGGATGATCGTCGTCGCGTTCTGGTTGATGCCGCCACCGGCAAAGTTGTCGTTGCTATCAGAGATGTCGATGCTGATAGTCCCGCTTTCAGTTTCCTCCACGTAGGCGCTGTTGGCCCCAGCGTTGGAGGTCTCGAATGCCAACAACGCGTCGCTGTCGTCAGCGACGTCGACAGTGACACCGCGATTAGCGCTCACGCTTGTGAACGCGCCACTTCCCATTGCAGCTGCCCCACCGGCAGCGAGCGATCCCATTCCGAGCAAGAACTTTCGTCGGTTCGTCATGTTTCGTTCACTCCATCGTCCGCGCTCCGTCACGCCCCATCAGGGGTCACCCCACCCGGGATCGTGCGGAGACGCTTCAGTCCAGTACACCACTGGGACACCCATTGTATTGAGCCGTCAGACCGACTACTGGAAGTGTTTGAACAGGTTCCAAAGGAACATTGAAACGGATATTTGAACGACCCGATGGGGGTGACTGGGCCCCGTCGACGACTACAGGTCAGCGAAGTCGGCACCCGCGTGGAACGTCACCGGGTCGGCCGAGATCGCCGCGGCATCGGGGCTCCCGAAGAAGAACATCCCGATGTGGTTGAGCTGTTCTCCCGGCTCAAGGTACACGAGGTCGGGATTGCCGTCGCCGTCTGCGTCCGGCGCGGTGTTGATGTTCAGCTGACCGTCGTTGTTGTAGTTGCCCGCCGACGCATCGTAGTTCGAGCCACCGCCAGGACCGCGGAAGTCCGAGTCTTCGTGATAGAGCGCGAAGTTTCCGTTCGGACTCGCGGGGTGGGTGTACCCGACGTAGACACCTTGCGTCCCCTGGTTCTCGATCGTCAGCAAGTCGTCGATGACCGTCGTCGCCTCGTCGTTGATACCGCTCGCACCGGCGTCCGTCTCCGTGATGTCGAGCGAGACGGTCCCGCCACTGGTGTCCACGTACTCCGCAGCGTTTGGCGTCTCACTCCCGTCTCGAGTATCCGGGACGATCCGGAGGAGTGCGTTGGCGTCATCTGCGACGCTTACGTCGACTGCGCGATTGGCGCTCACGCTTGTGAACGCGCCACTTCCCATTGCAGCTGCCCCACCGGCAGCGAGCGATCCCATTCCGAGCAAGAACTTTCGTCGGTTCGTCATTGGTTGATCTCTCCCGCAAACCCACCGGCGGAGTCGAACCGCCGTCCGTGCGTCCCGGATGGGGCGCACAGTGTCCGAGTGGGCGAACAGTTCGATGGCGATGCGTCTCGTGAGTCACGGCGTTTCGGCTGTGATCGTCAGTTGTCCCGAGAGATCGTCGCTGGTCGACCCACCGTGGGTGTCGATCTCGATCGAGCTGAAGATCCGCTTGCCCAGGACGAACGAATCGCCACTCTGGCCCGTCGGGACGGTGACCGACCCGCCACCGGTCAGGCTACCGTAGTACGTCGGATTGCCGGGACCGAACGCCGGAGACGCGCCGTCGTAGACGTGAAAGCGAATCTCGGAGTTCCCTGGATCGCCGGCGTACTCGTACTCGAAGGTGAGTTCGTACTCCTGAGTGCCACGGTTCTCGATACCGAAGGCCGCACGCGGCGTGTACGTGTGGTTCGAGACCCAGTCGATGTTGTCGTCTCCGACCGGAACCCAGCCGCTCTCCTGATCCCAGTTCGGCGTGCCGATCCACGTCGTCGCATCGACGTTGACGCCGCTGGCACCACCCTGTGACACGTCGACGTCCAGCGTCCCGTCGCCGTTCTGGTGGACGAGCGCCGGATCCGACCCCTCGATCTTGTGGACGACGGGCGTCATCCTGAGGAGTGCCGTGTTGTCGCCGGCCACTTCGACCGAGACCTGGCGGTTGGCGCTCACGCTCGTGAACGCACCGCTACCCACGAGGAGCGAACCGCCAGCGGCCAGACCGCCAAGTCCGGTCAATAGTTGACGTCGTTTCATAGTTTAGCGCGGGAAGACCCGCTGGCCGAGGATTACGAGACCTCGCTTTCGGCGACCGCGTGGATGGTGATTTCGTCGTCGAAGTCCAGTCCGGAGAGGTCACCGTACGCGAACATCTCGACGATGACGTAATCACCAGGAGCAAGCAGCGGCGCTGCTTCCTCTTTCCCAGTGCCCTCGCTGTCGTCGATGTCGTTGGGATCGAGGTTGCTGTTCTCCGAGAAGGCACCACCGCTTCCCTGTGGGTTCACGTCGACCTGGTTCTCCCCCGGTCCTGTGCCAGCGTTCTGGATCTGGCTCGATGCCTGTGAGCCAAGGGCGACGCGCGGATTCGTCGGCATACCGGATGCCCACACGTAGACGGGCTGTGTCCCCTGGTTCTCAATCACCAGCAGGTCCTGAATCTTGGTCAACGCTTCATTGTTGAGCCCCTCACCGTCCGCGGTCGAGATGTCGATCGAAATCGTATCTCCACTCGTGTCGACGTAGGCGCTGTTCGCCGACTCGTCAATGTCGTCGATAGCGAGCAGTGCGTCAGCGTCGTCTGCGACACTAACCTCGACTGCGCGATCGGCACTCACACTGGTAAACGCGCCACTACCCATTGCAGCTGCCCCACCGGCAGCGAGCGATCCCATTCCGAGCAGGAACTTGCGTCGTTTTGTCATAGTTCGTCGTCCCTCGTTCGTCCGCACGCCCCCGAACCCCACCTACCGGGCCGCTCCCGTCTGAGGTCGTCACCGGGACGTGCTTGTCAGCTAACTATTCCCCTACCTACCTTGTATTGAGCCACCTGAGCGAGCGAGTGTCACCGTTTGAAATTGGGGATAGCACTCTTTGAAACCAGTCGAACAGGTGCAAAGAGACCCTGAAATCAGTGCGTACGACGCTGGAATTAGTCACTCGGACTTTCTTTCGTACGAGTTGAGAAATATCAACAGCAATAATAGATAAACGCCTGCATGCACCGGGTTTAGACAGAACCTATTCTCGAAATACATCACTATCCAACAGCTTTTTGTAGTATAGGTCACACTTGTCAGACACCAAGGTGGGACTCGATGGCAAGCTCGACTGGAGGTCTCCAGACCTCCGCAGGAGGAGTGGGAATCGAATCGGATCAATCGGCGGACGAGGGGCAAGAGGAAGTCGACGATCCGCTCACGCGTGACGATACGTTCGAGATCCTGAGCAACCACCGGCGACGGTTCGCGCTGCATCACCTCCAGCAGAACGGCGACCGAGCGGATCTCGGCGATCTCTCAGAGCACGTCGCCGCCTGGGAGAACGACATTGGCGTGGCGGAAGTCTCTTCGAGCGAGCGCAAGCGCGTCTACACCTCTCTTCAGCAGTTCCATCTCCCGAAAATGGACGAGAAGGGCGTCGTGGAGTTCGACGATCGCGAGGGCGTCGTCGAGCTCACGGCCGCCGCAGGGGACGTCGACATCTATCTGGAGGTCGTCGACGGCAACGACGTCCCGTGGAGCCAGTACTATCTCGGTCTGGCCGCAGTAAACCTGGGCATCCTCGGGGCCGCGCTGGCGGGGCTCTACCCGTTCACGCTCGTCCCATCTGCCGGTCTCGCGCTGCTCGTCGTCACGACGTTCCTCGTCTCCGCGCTCGTCCACACGTACTTCAACCGCACAGAGATGCGACTGGGCGACAGCGACACGCCACCGGAAGTGGAGGGGTGAGATGACACGACGATGGGTGTACGGCGGACTGGTCGTACTCGCCATCTCACTACTCGTGAGTACCGGGAGCTTCAGTACAGCGTCAGCCGATCGAGACCTCGACGTCACCGTGGCCGACGATGCCTCCGCATTCGTTGGATACGACGCCACCTGTACGAACGGAACGCTCTCGGTCACGATCGCGAACCGGTTCGACAGTCCGATATCGGGATCGGTCACGGTCGACGACTCGACGTCTGCCTTCGATTTGGTCTCACCCGGTGACGAAACAGTCGTCACTGTCAATTCGACGGCGGAAGAACCAGTCACAGTCACCGTCGACGGTCCCGAGACGAGTGTCGAACTCGACCGCACAGCGCCTGCAACGTGTTGAGGAGCTGCACTGGAGAACAGATTCGGATTCCACGAATTCGCGAGAATGTTGGACCGCCGAACACAGTCTGCTTCTCGAACCGAGTCGTCCCTCTGGTCGGTCAGTTGGTAGCGGCGGCCGACCAGTCACTGTCGATCAGTCGTCGGCGGCCGCACCGTCGTCGGCCTGTTCGCGACGGACGACGTCACTCTCGATACTCGGCGGGTACTTCCCGCGATCCAGCTTGAGGTCCGACTGCGGGCGCGCCATACACGTGAGCGCGTACTGCTCACGTTCCTCGTCAGTGAGCCCGCGCGCGGCCGGCTGAGTCACCTCGCCGTCGACGATCTCCGCAGAGCAAGCCAGACACATCCCGACCCGGCAGGAGTACTCCTGGGCGATCCCTTCGTCGATACACCGGCTCAGGATGGTCTCCTTGTCGGAGACGGTGATCTCCTCGTCCGTGCCCACGAACTCGACGGTGTACTCTGTCATGCACTGTCTTTCGAGGAACCACTACTAAACGCTTTATTCCGACCTCGGTCGAGCGTGCCGGGAATAAAGAGTTTTGCTCGTGGGGTGTTCAACACAGTGCATGACCACGCACGAGTACGACGTCGTCGTCGCCGGGGCCGGGACCGCGGGCTGTTACGCCGCGGCGACGATCGCCAACGAGGGACTGGACGTCGTCATCGTCGAGCGCAAAGACGAGGAGGAAGCCGGACACATCGCCTGCGGCGACGCGCTGAAGGGGGCCAGCGAATTCCCCGAAGCGATCCCCAAATCCCAGATCGAGCCGGCGTTTACGAACACGGATGTCGATCACGGCCGCTTCGAGATCCCCTCCGAAGACGCCGTGCTGGACATCCCCGTCCCGGGTGAACTCGCCGTCATCGACCGCTGGGAGTACGGCCGCCGGATTATCGACGGGGCCGACCGCGCGGGCGCCGACTTTCACTACGACACCGTGATCCAGAACGTCCGCCAGGACGCGTCGGGTCGCGTGACGGGCCTGGACGCCAAGCGCAAGGGCAGCGACGTCACCTACGAAGCCGAGGTCGTGATCGACGGTGCAGGCGCGCTCTCGCTACTCCAGGACAAGGCCGACTTCTCGGCGGCGACCTTCGACACGAACGTCAACTACTCGCAGTTCTGTTCGGCCTACCGGGAGATCGTCCACGTCGACGAACCCGTCGAGTGGGACGACGCGCTGGTGTTCAAGCCGACCGAGCGCTCGGCCGGCTACCTCTGGTACTTCCCGCGGACGCCCACCGAAATCAACGTCGGGCTCGGGTTCCAGATGAACGAGGAACCGATGGAACTGGTCGAAGCGCTCAAACGGGATCTACGCGAGCGACCGGAGTTCGAGAACGCGACCGTCGAGGACAAACTCGGCGCGGCACTGCCGACACGTCGGCCCTACGACTCGGCAGTCGCACCCGGCTACGTCGCGATCGGTGACGCCGCTGGTCACGTCAATCCCACCACTGGGGGCGGAATCGCTGGTGCAGCCTACGCCGGGAAATACGCCGGCGAACAAGCGATCAAAGCTATCGGCGAGGACGACCTCTCCGAGGCGGCGCTGTGGGAGTACAACGAGCGCGTGATGGATCACTTCGGCGCGCGCTACGCCGCACTGGACGTCTACAACATCTTCACAACGGCCTACGACCTCGACGACCTGATGGCGCTGCTGGCGACGCTCCCCGTCGAGAACCTCTCGGAAGCGATCTACTCCGGTTCGACCAATATCGGGCTGTGGCTCAAACTCAAGACGGCGATCAAGAGCTTCGGCCACTGGGGAACGATCCGGGACCTCTACCAGACCAAGCGGTTGGCAGACGACGTTCTCGACCACTACGAGGCCTATCCATCGAGTCCCGGAGCGTTCGACGACTGGCAAACACAGCGCGACACGCTGCTGGATCGCGTCTACGAGGCGACCGGCGCGGAACCGAAGTACTGAGCGGTCTTCGATATTGTTCCGGTCGAAGGTGGTCGTCAACTTTTAAGTAGTTGATACGCAACGTTCTAGACGAGCACGCACCAGGTGGGGCCTCGCGATCGCCGCCGTCGGGCTGTGGGGAGTTCGGCGGCGGACGATCGACGAGCATCCGGGTTCGTGCACAGGGGGAAACCAATGCACACGCTACAAGACGACGACCAGGCAGTCTCACCGGTCATCGGTGTCATCCTGATGGTCGCGATCACAGTATTGCTCGCAGCAACAGCCGCGGTGTTCTTCTTCAATTTGGGAGAAACCCAGGACGAGATGGCTCCGACCGTAGCCTTCGATGTCGACTACGAACCGGGGAGTTCGGACGTCCTGACGATCACGCACAACACCGGAGACGACCTGACCGTCGGCGATCTGACAGTCGTCGTCTCCGGTGCCGATCCGAGTGGCGTCAACGAAAGACACGCCGTCGAGTCGATCTCGGCGTACGACGCAGAAAGCACGCTGAACGCCGGTGATTCGATCACGATCTCCGAAGGGTCGCTGACCGGGAGCGACCTCGACCTCAGTGATGCGACAGTCAAGATTGTCTGGAATGGCCAGGGAACCTCCCAGAGCCGAACGCTCCGGGAGTGGCCGAGCGGCTAACGTTTCCGGGCAGTCACTGTACACCCAGTATCGCTCTCTGGCGGTCGCTATTCGACCGGCGGGAGCCGTAGGATCGCCCGCGAGAGTACGTCGACACCGATCGACAGCGACGGTTCGTCGACGTCGAACGTGGCAGTGTGGTGACCGCCAGGGTGGTCGGTCCCGATTCCGACGTAGGTAGCCAAGCCGCCGCGTTCCTGGACACGCTGCATGAGGAAGGTCGCGTCCTCGCTGCCGCCCAGCGGCGCACGTTCGAGCAGTGACGTTACCGATTCGACATCGTCGGCGGCCTCGGCGACGATATCGACGAGCGCCTCGTCACTCTCGGCGCTCGGGGCCTCCGCATGGGTAGCGATCGAGACCTCGCAGTCGTGCATCGCGGCGGCGTGTTCGAGCACGCGATCAGCCTTCTCGGACATGTACTCCATGAGAGCGTCGGTCTCGCCGCGGACTTCCCCCTCGATGTAGGCGTCTTCGGGGACGATGTTGGTCGCCGACCCGCCACCGACGTCACCGGCGTTGATCCGGGTCGCCCCGTCTTCGTGGCGCGGGATTGCATAGAGGTTCTGGACGGCGGTCGCCATGGCCTGGACGGCGTTGCGGCCGGCCTGCGGGTTCGCGCCGGCGTGGGCCGACTCGCCCCTGAAGTCCGCACGGAAGTGCCGGACGGCCAGGAAGTCACCGATCCCGGCGACCACCTCGCCGGTGGGATGATCGAGTCCGATATGCAGGGCAAAGAGGTAGTCGACGTCGTCGAGGTGACCGCTCTCGGCGATCGCTCTCCCGCCGCCGACGACCTCCTCCGCGGGCTGGAAGACGACTTTGAACGTGCCCCGAAAGTCACTGTTGGCGATCGCTTCGAGGACACCCAGGCCGATCGTCGCGTGGGCGTCGTGGCCGCAGGCGTGCATCGCGGGCGTCTCAGCGCGGAACCCCTCGGCCGCGGGCAAGTGCTCGTCGTCGGTCGACTCCTCGCGAGGGAGGGCGTCGATGTCGACTCTGAGTGCGACGGTCGGTCCTTCGCCCCGTTCGAGGACGGCCATCGCGCCCGTCTGGCCATCCCGAAGTCGGTCGAGCAACGCGAGGTCGACGTCTCGCTGGCGCGCCCGTTCGAGCCACGTCTCCAGGTCGGCGTCGTCGGGCACGGCGGTTCGGCTCTCGGTGACCAGCAGGTCGGGACCGACGACGAGTCGGTCGACCCCGATTCGACGACACTCCTCGACGATGCGCACAGTCGTATAGAACTCCCGCCAGGCAGGTTCAGGGTGGCGGTGGAACTCACGTCGGAGCCCGACGAGTCGGTCGTGGTCGATCGTCTCGGACATGCGTGGACAGAGACGGGGCTGGTGTTTATATGATCCGGCGATCCGGGTTCGAGGGAGGGCGATTGGGAGTCCAATGTCGGTGGCGTTAAACCGCTGAGAAGAGTACGGATCTGTGAAATGGTCCGTGACCCGTTCGCGGACGAGGACGCTCCTGAGTTGCAGGACGTACTCGATGCACTCGACGACCCGGAATGTCGGTCGATCGTCTCGGTGCTGGACGAACCGATGACCGCCAGCGAGATCTCCGAGGCGAGCGACGTTCCGCTGTCGACGACCTACCGAAAGCTCGAACTGCTGACGGAGGCGTCCTTGCTCAGTGAGGGCGTCGATATCAGACCTGATGGCCAGCACGCGAGCACCTACGAGATCGACTTCGAGGAGGTCGTCATCGCGGTGACCGACGACCGGGAGTTCGACGTCTCGATAGCTCGCCGTGCCCGGACGGCCGACGAACGCCTGGAGAACCTCTGGTCGGAGGTGCGCAAAGAAACATGAGCCCGCATTTCGACATCGGCCTCCCGAGCGCCGTCGTCGCGTTCAAGACGATGACGCTGTTGCTCGGTGGCCTCATCACGTACTTCTCGTATCGAGCGTACAAGCGAACCGGCTCCCCGGCACTCCGGGCGCTGGCGATCGGCTTCGGCTTCGTGACGATCGGCGCCTTACTGGCGGGCGTGACCGACGTCTTCGTCGATGTCCCCATCAACCTCACCCTGGCGATCGAGAGTGGACTGACCACGCTCGGATTCGCCGTCATCGTCTACTCGCTGTACGCCCAGGAGTGAGACGGTCCCTCGTCTCCCGGCTGGACTACTCGCACATAAACGTGCTCGCGAGTCGGCCGTCGACAACTCACGTCTCCCGGCTGGACTGACTGCGCATCAACGCGCAGTCGTGCCGGCCGTCGACAGGTCAGGTCTCTCGGCTGGACTGTTCGCGCATAAAAGCGCTCACGTGCCGGCCGTCGACAACTCACTCCTCGTCGCCCATCCGTTCGGTCGTCTCGACCAGCGGATGGCGGGCGTAGTCGACGATCGTGATGTCGTCGATCGACACCAGTTGTTCGTCCTCGGAGGTCTTCGCCATCTCCAGGTCGACCGGCGTGTCGACGGCGATGACGTACGCCTCCATCTCCTCGATTCCGAGCTGGTTCGCGGCGGTCGTCCGGTGGTGGCCGTCGACCAGCAGAAGTTCCCCAGCGTTGTCGACGACGACCAGTGGCTCGGCGAGCCCGCGTTCGAGTTCGTAGCTGCGACCTTCGAGTTCGTCGGCGTACACCCGGGTCTGTGTCGGACGGAGGTCCGCGAGTTCGACCTGCCGGCGCTCCTGGGTCGTCTCGACTCCGTGCACGTCTTCGATAGTCTCCTGGAGCTCCTCGACCTTGTCGGGCGTCGCGCGCTCGATCTGACTGCGGATCACGTCGGTGTTGGAGATGATCCCCACGAGATCACCGTCGCCGTCGACGACGGGCAACCGCTGGATGCCCGATCGGAGGATCACCCGCGCAGCGTCGTCAAGATCCATCTCGGGGTGGGCGACCAGCAGGTCGGCACTCATCACGTCACGAATCGGGGTGTCGTCCTCGGCCAGCAAGAGATCGCTCGCGCTGACGAACCCCTCGACGTGGCCGTCGTCTGTGACGGGGAGGCCGCTGTGGTCGTCGCTGTCGGCGATGCGTGCGGCGACTTCACCCACCGTCGTCGTCGGCGCGACCGTCGAGACCTCCCGAGTCATGTACTCCTCGACTGTCGGCGACCCATCGGAACTGGCCATCATACCGACTGACGGAGCGCCGACTGAAAAACCCACCGTCAGACGCTATCGTCGGTCAGGCTTTCGAGCGACTCGCCTTCTGGCGGGGAGACGACGACGCTCGTGTCGACGTCCTCGCTCTCGACGAGGTACTGCTCGCCCGTGGTCACGCCGAGCGGTCGGTTCCAGCGCGCTTCGAGCACGTCGAGGAACCGATCGGTGACGATACCCTCGGCGATCTCCTCGATCGGTGTCTCCTCGTCTTCCATGACGCCGAGTTCGATCTGTGCGCCGGCCATGTCGGCGTGGCCGCCGGCGCTGCCGATCTGGCCGAACGCGTCGCGCAGCGCTTCGCCGAGGTCCAGATCCGTGCCCCTGGTGCGCGCGGAAACGTAGATCGTCCGGTCGTCGAGGCCGTAGACCAACGTCGTCGTCACTCCCTCGATGTTCAACAGGCGATCAGCCGCCTGGGCCAGGGCGTCGCGGTTGCGGAGCTGTCCGACACCGCTCAGTACGGCCGGGCCGTGTCGGGTTCGATTGGTGATCGCCCTGGCCAGCGTCTCCAGGGTCTCCGGCGCAATGGACGGGCTCTCGATCCGCTGGAGTGTTCCCAGATCCGCAGCGTCGAGCAAGGTCGCCGCCGCCTCGAAGTCGGGGGGGCTGACCTCCCGTCGGAACTCGTTGGTGTCGATCCGAATCCCGAACAGCAACGCCGTCGCGACGGTCTCGTCGATCCCGATGGTCGACTGCTGGAGGTACTCGACCAGCAGCGTACTCGTCGCGCCGACGTCGTGACGGAGATCGGCGTAGGTGGCGTCGACCGGGCCCCGTGGTGGGTGGTGGTCGATCACGACGTCGATCGGCGTGTCGTCGGGCAGCTGGTCGTTGACCCCCGGTCGGGAATGGTCGACCAGTGCGAACCCGTCGTACACCTCGAGCGAGGCGTCGGGGTCGAGCTGCCGGAGATCGATGTCCAGAACGTTGACGAACGCCCGGTTCTCCTGGTGGCTGATCGTCCCGAAGTAACAGGCTTCGGCCGGGCAGCCGACGTGTTCGGCCAGCCGCGTGAGCGCGACTGCGCTGGCGATGGCGTCTGGGTCGGGATTGTCGTGCATGACGACCGCTAACTGCCCGTCGACGGCGTCGAGTGCTCGGCGCAGATGTCGCATCCGGGCGCTCGCCTCCGTCACGCGCTCGGCAATCGAAGTCCCGAGCGCGGCCGTGGCATCGACGACACGGTCGGTGAGCCGCTCGATCGCGTCTAGCTCGGCGCCGTTGGCCTGCGCTGGAACGTATCCCAGCGTGAACGCCTCCGGGAACGTGGCGGCTGCCGTCTCCAGGGCCGAGACTGTCACTGCCGGATCGTCGTCGAGTGCGAGGACGCTGTCGATCTCGGTCTCGATACCCGACAGCGTCGCTGGATCGGACGGCTCACCGTAGACGAGCGTCCCCTGGAAGTCGTCGTCCTCCAGGTCGTCGAGAAATCGTCGATCGGTGTTGCAGACGACCAGCGGCTGGTGGTCGTTTCGAAGCCGACCGACGAACGTCCGTGCGAGTGAGCTACTGCCCACCACCAGCCGCGCACACATACTCCGAGAGTGGGACCCACAGCGCAAAAAGACCGTCGCTACTTCAGTCGTTCCTGCAAGAAGGAGGGATGGGCGGCCGTGACTCCCTCGATCGAGAGGATCGACTCCTCGATGATCTCACCGAGCTCTTCTCCATCTCGGCCCCGGACCTCGGCCATCAGCATGTGATCGCCACTGGAGGTATAGAGGGCCTCGATCTCTTCGACCTCGCGAAGCGCCCGCGTCGCCTCGACGTAGCGTTCGCTCTCGACATCGACCCCGACCATCGCGATGGACTGACTGGCGAGTTTCTTCGGGTCGACATCCGCCGAATACCCGACGATGACGCCCTCGTCTTCGAGTTTGTTGATGTACTTCCTGACAGTAGGCTTGGAGACCTCTGCCCGGTCGGCGATCTCTGCGTAGGACGCCTGGGCGTCTTCTTCCAAGACGGCGAGGATACGATCCGCCGTCGACTCCGCGCTCATAGACGTTTCTTTTCGGTCGACGAAAAAATACCTTGCGAACGTGAAAGCACCCTTCGGCGTCGATCGTGACCCCGAAAAAGGCGTCCGAACTGGGACGCTTACTTGTGTTTGTCGATGAGTTCGTAGGATCGCTCCCACTCGGCGTCAGCGTCGAAGTACCGCTCTGCGAGCGGCTCTTCGGGCATCTCGCCGATTGCGCGCTTCTCCTGCCCGTAGGAGGGGCGGTCGTCCTCGACGTAGTACCGGCCGGTCAGCACTTCGCCCTCGTAGAGCTTGTCCTCGGTCTGGTACATCATCTCCGCGGCCTCGCGACGGTCGTTGATGTCGTGGTCGTAGTCGTCGGACTGCTGGATGTCCGTGTACGGGACGTACTGCTTGGCGTCCTTGTTCCAGGTCGGACACTGCGTCAGGAAGTCGATGTGCGAGAAGCCGTCGTGCTCGATAGCTTCGGCGATGATCTCCTTTGCCTGGTTGGGGTTGACCGCGGCCGTGCGGGCGATGTAGGACGCACCGGCCGACAGCGACATGCTGAGCGGGCGCAGCGGCGTCTTCGCGGAGCCACTGGGCTGGGTCTTGGACTTGTGACCCTTCGGTGAGGTGGGCGAGGTCTGGCCCTTGGTGAGGCCGAAGATCTCGTTGTTGAACACGATGTAGGTCATGTCGTGGTTCTCACGGGCGGTGTGGATGAAGTGGTTGCCACCGATCCCGTAGCCGTCACCGTCTCCGCCGGCGGCGACGACCTCGACGCCGGGGTTTGCGAGCTTCGCCGCACGAGCGACGGGCAGCGAGCGCCCGTGGATCGTGTGGAAGCCGTAGGATTCGAAGTAGCTGTTGAGCTTGCCCGAACAGCCGATCCCCGTGAAGAGGGCGACCTCGTCGGGGTTGCGCCCGATTTCGGTCATCGCGCCCTTCAGGGCTTTCAGGACACCGAAGTCACCACAGCCAGGACACCACGTCGGCTGGGGCTCGATGCCGGGTGTGAACTCGTTCTGGTCGATCTCGCGTTCCTCTCCGATTGCTGAGAATGCACTCATGGTTAGTCACCTGCCGCGGGTACGTACTTCATTCGGGTGTGTGGCAGTTCCCCGCCGTCGACGCTGGTCTCGAAGCCCTCGACGATTTCTCGGGGTTCGAAGGGGTTGCCGTTGTACTTGAGGAGACTGGACATCTTCTCGCCGTAGCGGCCCAGTTCCTTCTGGATGAGTCCACGGAGCTGACCCGTGGCGTTCATCTCGACGACGACGGCTTCCTCGACCGATTCGAGGAAGTCGACGAGTTCGTTCTCGGCCAGCGGCATCAGGTCGGAGACGCCGATGGCTTTCACGGACTGGCCGTTGTCGTTCATCCGGGTGACGGCCTCGAAGACCGTGTCCTGGTGGCTGCCCCACGCGATGATTCCGTAGTCAGCATCCTCGGGACCGTGGTAGGTCTGGTGGGACGTCTCGGCGTCGTCCAGTTCCGCACGGATGTCGTCGAGCTTGTTGACGCGGCGGTCCATCTGGATGACCCGGTTCTCCGGGTCCTCGCTGATGTGACCGACCTCGTTGTGCTCGTTGCCGGTCGCGAGGAAGCGTCCGTCCTTCTGGCCGGGTACCGAGCGCGGGCTCACGTTCGAGCCGTCCTCGGGGTCGTGCTGGAAGCGCTTGAACTTCCCGGAAGCGTGGTGGGCAGCCTCGGCGATCTCGTCTTCGGTCAGCACCGAGCCGGGGTCGCTGTTGGGTTCCTCGTCGAAGAAGCTCTCGGGGACGTTCCGGAGTTCGCCCTGGAGCTTCTGGTCGTAGGCGACGATCGCCGGAATCTGGTAGTTGTAGGCGATCTCGAAGGCCTTGCGGGTCTGGGTGTAACACTCCTCGACGTTGGCCGGAGCGAAGACGACGCGCGCGGAGTCGCCCTGGCTGGTGTAGAGGATGTGTTCGAGGTCGCCCTGTTCGGGCTTGGTCGGCAGGCCGGTCGAGGGGCCGGCGCGCATCGCTTCGACCAGAACCACGGGAGTCTCGGTCATCTCGGCGAGGCCGAGCGGTTCGGACATCAGCGCGAAGCCACCGCCCGAGGAGCCGGACATGGCTTTGACGCCCATGTGGCTGGCACCGAGCGCCAGCGCCGCCGCGGCGATCTCGTCCTCGACCTGCTCGCTGATTCCGCCGAACTTCGGCAGGTTCTGGCTCATGATCGTGAACACGTCGGTCCACGGGGTCATGGGGTAGCCCGAGATGAACCGACAGCCCTCGTCGAGCGCGCCGTAGGAGATGGCGTCCGAACCCGACAGGAGGACCTGCTCCTCGTCGTGGCCGTCGCCGACCGGAGCCGACCAGTCGTGCGTGTGGTCGATCTCCTCCTGGGCGAGTTCGTAGGCGTCGGAGAGAACGTCGAGGTTGGCCTCCTTCATGTCGGCCTTCATGTTCTCGCTGATCAGCTCCTCGAAGTACGAGACGTCGATGTCCATCAGCGCCGCCGTCACGCCGACACCGGCGGTGTTGCGCATGACGTCCCGACCGTGCTCGCGGGCGATACCGCGAAGGTCGACTGGGTAGACGTGCCAGTCGTTCTCCTCGGCGCGCGCTTCGAGTTCGATCTCCTCGATGTCCTCCTGATCGAGCAGGCCTTCGTCGTAGACGAGGACGCCGCCCTCGTTCAGCTCGTCGAGGTTCTCTGTCAGTGGTTTCGTCTCCTCGTTGCCGTAGAAGGCGTCCTCGCCCGGGTTCCGGGCGAACGAATCGCCGAGTGTGAGGAGGAAGTTGTACCCGTCTCCGCGGGAGTTTGTGGGTCCGTTGCCGGCACGTACTTCCACGTACGTGTGGCCACCGCGGATCCGCGACGGGTAGTGGCGATGCGTGAAAACGTTAAGTCCCGATCGCATCAGGGCCTTCGCGAAGTTCTGGCTCGTCGAGTCGATTCCGTCTCCGGAACCGCCTGCGATTCGCCAGATCAGGTCTTTCTCTGGCATGGGTAAATCATCGGCCCCCTGCGGGTGCCGTAGTCTGAACCACGACTGGACCAGACAAAAGCGTTTTCACTGGCTGAGTCTCCAATAATGATTATAATTCCTTTGAAGGTCGAAGTCGAAATCAGCCCCGATCAGCCACCGGAATAAACAATTCTTGGTTGACATGAGAGTATATCACCCTGGGACTCATAGATTCTGCTAGGGGATAACACACATGATCGAGACGATCCTGTTAGCGACGGACGGAAGCGAACACGCCAAGCGAGCGACGGGGCACGCGATCGCGCTAGCGAAGCGTGAGGACGCGACGTTGCAGGCGGTATTTGTCGTCGACACGCGTGAGATGGGCGAGCCGGCGTTGAGCAGCGTCGAGATACTCATCAGCGAGTACGAAGACCGGGGGCGAGACGTACTGGCAGAGACCGAGGCGGTCGCGGCCGAACACGGCGTCGAGGTCGAGACGCGGTGCTGTCACGGGACCCCAGTCGAGGAGATCCAGGCGATGGCCGACGCAGTAGGTGCCGACATCATCGTCGTCGGCGAGCGCGGTGATACCCACGAGATCAGAGACGGCGAGGTCACCAGAGCGTTGCGTGAGCGCGACCACCGCGTCGTCGTCGCCGACGGCGGGGAGCAGCCCGAATTCGAGTGAAAATACCGACCAGACGTCGCTACCGCGGCTGCTGGCGGTAGATGAGGTTGCGCTGGATGTCGTTGGCACCCTCGTAGATGACGGGGATCCGGACGTCCCGATAGACCCGCGCGATTCGACGATCCGTGAGCACCGAGCGCCCACCGTGGAGTTTCATGCCCTGTTCGGCACACGACGTCGCTACCTCGGTCGACTTGGTTTTGGCCATCGCCGCCCAGAAGCCGGCGTCGTCCTGATTCTGGACTTTCTCGGCTGCCCGCCAGTTCAGTGCGCGAGCCGACTCGAACTCCAGACGCATGTCCGCGAGCGTGTGCTGAACGGCCTGGAAGTCGTTGACGGTCTTGCCGAAGGCCTCGCGGTCGTGGACGAAGTCGTTCGCTTCTTCGATTGCAGCGGCGGCCAGACCCAGGCCGTGCCCGCCGACGATGATCCGGCCGTGGTTGAAGAACTCCGCGAGCATGAAGAAGCCAGCGCCCTCCGCGCCGACGAGATTCTCCTCGGGGATCCGACAGTCGTCCAGTTCGATGTGGGCCTGCTTGCTCGCCCGGAAACCCATCTTTTCTGGGATATGCTCGGCGTCGTAGCCCTCGGTATCGGTCGGGACGATAAAGAGTGAGTAGTTGCCGTACCGGTTGTTCGGATCGTCGCCGGTTTTGGCGTAGAGTGTCACCCAGTCGGCCTCGACGCCGTTGCCGATCCAGTACTTCTCGCCGTTGATGACGTACTCGTCACCGTCTTTCTCGGCCGTCGTGGACATCCCCGCCAGGTCGCTTCCAGTTTCGGGTTCCGAAACCGCGAGACCGGTGATCTGCTCGTTGTTCGCGACGGGGCGGATGTACTCGTCGATCTGCTCGTCGCTGCCGTGATGGTAGACGATCTCCGCACCGAAACTCGCCAGCTGGAGCGTGAGGGCGATCCCGGCGTCCGCGCGGTAGAACTCCTCGGCGATCGCGAGGACCTGCTGGAGGTCCAGTCCACGGCCGCCGTACTCCTCGGGGATGTCCTGGGCGACCAGTCCGGCGTCCATCCCGGCCTCGAGGATCTCCCAGGGATACTCGCCGCGACGGTAGTACTCCTCGGCGTTCGGTTCGATGTGCTCTGCGGCGAATTCGCGAGCTTCTCGCTTGACCTCGCGTGCGTGTTCCGGGACGATAGTGTCCTCGAGTAAGTCCATGATAGTCCCTGTTAGAACGGGGGCGGGAAATACGCAGTGGAACCAGGTACAACAGACAATTAGTTTTTTATTTAATCCTTCCGACCGGATGAACTCGGTAAACGGGATGATCGCTCCTCAGTATATACTCGGCCACTGCTTACCGTGACAGTCGCTTCCTGGGTGAAATGATCGTCATCGAGGTCTGCGAGGCGGTCGCGAACTGCCGACTCGAACGCCCCCTTGTCGTCGCCAAACCGCTCGATCGACCCGAACGACAGCGAGAACACGTACCCGACGATGCGTTCAGCATCCCACTCACGGTGGTGTTCGAACTCCGCCACCTCGACGTCTGAGAAGCCACACGCTCCGATCAATTCGTTCCAGGGGGTTTCGTATTCGATCGTCGCAGGATCGGTGCGGTCGGGGAGGTCGTCGAGGAACTCCTCGGCAACGTCGTACACCGTTTTTGCCACGGCTGTTGCCCCTGGGTGAGCCACTCTGGATCGTCGATGATCGCCACGCCGCCGTTGTCCTCGGTCAGCCCGTGGAGACGTTCGAGCGTTTCTTTCTGATCCATCCAGTGAAACGACCGCCCCATCGTCGTCAATCGAAGCGGTTCGAGTTCGGTATCGAGGTCAGCGTCCGACCCGACGACCTACTCGATATTCGTCACGCCGGCGTCTTCGCCACATTGGCGACCCGCTTCGATCATTGACTCGTTTGGGTCCATCGCGATGACGGACCCGGCATATTCCGATAGAGGGATCGCAATTTGGCCTGTCACACAGCCGAGATCCAGTAAACGAGCGTCGTCGGCGTGGTCGAACCGATCGACGACGTACGTGATCGTCTCCTCGCCGTATCCAGGACGACTCCCGGCGTAATACTCCGCTGTACGCTTGAATGGGTCTGCATCGGATGCGTGGGACATAGGAGACAAGAATCGAGTTTTGAGGATCAGATGATAAGTGTTCTTCACTTACCGAAATGGAGCGGAACATCACGACGAGCATACGGCGAGCGAAGCGAGCCGTTTCACTTCTCGCGAGACGCGTAGCGTCGAGCGAGAAGAGTGTTTTTCCCCAAGTTTTTACGACGAGAGGTGCCCACAGCGAGCGCCGGCGGCGCTCGCGAGGACACCCGAGGAAGTAAAAAGTGGTTCTTAATTCACATCGATCTCCTGCATGAGGCCGACGAGTTCGTCGAGTTGGGGGAAGGTGTAGACGGTGACGTCGATATCGGAGTCAAGTGCGTGGATTCGGGAGTCGAACATCAGGGCCATGTTGGAGTCGCGGTCGCCGACGAGTTCGTCGACCATGCCGCTGCCGGGACCGTAAGTGAACGTGGGCGTGGACATGTCGATCGTGGTTTCGAGGACGTTGGCCCAGCCGTCGATGAACCCGGACGTCATGATGTTACCGATCTCCTGGATGGCCGAGCGTTCCATGTCGGTAAATCCGTCCGAATCGGGGTCGGCCCCGCCCATGTCACCGAGCATGCCCTGTGCGAGGGTCTTGGCGTTGGCGTAGTTCAGCAGGAAGAGGATGTGGCCGTGCGGTGGTTCCTGTAGCTGGATGGAGATCCCGATCAGTTTCTCGTCGCCGACGTGCGTCTTGATGTCGGGGATGTCGATGAAGTTGATCTTCGTGATCTCCATCTGGGTGTCCATCCCTGTCATCTGGCTGAGGTGGTCCGCGACCGTGTTACCGCCCTCTTTGGCCATCTTGTTGAACAACGCTAGTTTCCGGATATCTATCATCAAACTCATAGGTGCGACTGGGGCTTATCGCTCCCTTTCCGCGCCTCCCTCTTAAGTTATGAAGCCCTGATTTTCGTTGGCGAGAATCGGTTCGGACCGATCCAGCCTACGAGGGTCTGTCGACGACGTCTTGATCAGTCGGTCCCTGCCCGTCGAACTCGTCGACGAACGCGTCGAGCTGTGCCGGGTCGTCGCGTCCGGGCAACGGGCGGTCGGCAGTCTCGCACGTGGCGCCGACATCGAGCCGATCACAGACCAGGTCGGCCGTCGATTCGGCCATCTGCCGGTAGGTCGTCAGTTTCCCGCCGACGACGCTGACCATGTTTTCGACGCCATCGTCGGCGTGGTCCAGGCGGAAGAAGCCCCGTGAGATGCCGCGGCCGCCGCGTTCGTCCTCGTCGGGCGCGTAGAGCGGGCGGACACCCCACCAGGTTCGAACCACTGGCGCGTCCGCGACCGGTGGCAACATCTCCGCGCACTCCTCGACGGAGCGTTCGACTTCCCACTCCTCTTTCGGGTAGTCGTCCGGGTCTTCGACGGCGACGCTGGTCGTCCCGAGGACGGCTTCGGACTCGTGAGGCACGACGATGTCGCCGTCGTCGGGGTCCCGACAGCGGTTGAGCACCGGTCCGAGGCCGTCGTACTCGACCGAGACCATCACGCCCCGGGTCGGTCGCATCGAGACGTCGAGACCCGCCATGGCAGCGAGTTCCCCGGCCCAGGCACCGGCCGCGTTGACGACGTACTCGGCGTCGATTCGGTCGTCGACCGTCCCGCCGACCTCAACCCCGGTGACGCGGCCGTCCGAGACGACGACGTCTTCGACGGGTGCGTGCGGATGGATCGACGCGCCGTGGTCGCGAGCGTCGGCCGCGTTGGCCGCCACCAGCCGCGAGGGGTAGATGACGGCGTCGGGCACCTCGAACGCTCGCTCGACGGCCGCCGAAATCTCGTCGACGCGCTCGCGAACTGCGTCCGCGTCGAGAGAGGTCGTCGGGATGCCGATCTCCTCGCAGGCCGATCGCTTGGCCTCGAAGTAGTCGGGGTCGTCACCCTCGAGCTGGACGAACAGCCCGCCCGTATCGCGGATACATGCACCCGCGATCTCACGGAGAATCTCGTTCTCCCGGATACACTCTTCGGCACCGACGGCGTCGGCTTCAGCGTACCGTGCGCCACTGTGCAGGAGGCCGTGTGACCGGCCGGACGTGCCGCTCGCGAGACCGTCGCGTTCCACGAGCGTGACGTCGATACCCCGGAGGGATAGATCGCGTGCGACGCCGACGCCGGTCGCACCGCCGCCGACGACGAGAACTGTCGTTTCCATACGTGTCATTCGACTGCAGAGCTAAATGCGCTCCGACGGATTCGACTGCCGAGCGGTCCCGAATCCGACTCTCACTCGGTTCGGAAACTGACAGCGACGCCCTCGCCCACGGGGAGCAGAGTGGTCTGGAAGTCCGGAGCAGCACGCACAGCCTCCAGATAGTCGGCGATACCCGCGCTCATCTCGTCGGTGTCGACGGCCTCGCCTTCGAGCAGCGCCTGCACGTCCTCGGAGTCGATCGTCCCGCCGGCGACGGCGTTGTCCGCCAGCACGACGCCGCCGGGCGCGACCTTCTCACGGACCGTCTCGAATGCCTCTCGATACCGGGTCTTCTCGTTGTCGATCAACACCACGTCGAAGGGGCCGTCGTACCCCTCTACTGTGTCGATTGCGTCACCCAGTTCGAAGTGTGCGGTCGAGTCGAAGTCACCGCGAGCGAGATACTCCTCGGCGAGGTCGAGTTCGTCTTCGTCGACCTCGGTCAGGACGATCTCCCCGTCCCCATCGAGCGCACGGGAGAACCAGTACGCGGAGTAGCCGTAGCCGGAGCCGAATTCGAAGATCCGCTCGGCATCGACCATCCGCGCGAGCAGTTCGAGCCAGCCACCGACCGCGGGACCCACGGTCGGAAAGCCCTCGCGCTCGGCGTAGTCGTCCATCTCCGCGATGATCTCGTCGCCGTCGGGACCGACGACTTCGGCGAACGTCTCGACGTTGTCGGGGATCGGGTTGGCCATGGCCAGGCGAACGGTCGGCAGCGGGAAAACGTTGGCTTCCACCTCCCGGCGAGCCACAAAATACTTTCCAGAAACCCCTGAACGAATGTCCATGGATACGGGAGACGGTGGGCTCTCTCGGCGGTCGGTACTGGGTGGTGTCGCCGCGACCCTCACCGCTGGCGCAGGGTGTCTGGGTAGTGGACTGTCGCCCGCGTCGAAGCCGGGCGATTGGCCACAGCGCGGCTACGACGCCGGCCACACGAACTACAAGACGGCGGGTTCGCCACCGCTGGACGACGCCAGCCTCGCCTGGCAGGTCGGGGAGACCGCCGCGACTGTCGACACGCGGAACATCTCGGAAGACATCTGGCACGCAGGCCTCGTCGTCGGGGACGGGACTGTGCTCACCCAGCGAGGAACGACGATCGCGCTCGACGACGGCCGAGTGAAGCGTCGGACGGAGTGTCTGGACGAAGGAGGTCGGCCAGCACTCGTCGGCGTCGCACGAACGGAATCGTACGCCGACGGTGTCCTCCTGTCGACGGCCCTGGATCGCGGGCCGGCAGCCGATCACGACGGACCAGAGTTGTACGGTCTCCGGCCGTCGATCCCCCAGAGTCCGGGCGGTCGCTGTGCGGCGAGTCGCCGGTGGACCGCGGGGTCGCCGCGCGACGTTCGGGTCACGCGGGCCGGCGCGATCACCGACGGGACGGTACTGGCGGCCAGCGAGGGACTCGCTGCGATCGACGCCGACGACGGGAGCGTCTCCTGGCGAGCAGCAGGACGAGAGGTCGAGGCGTTCTGTGCGACCGGCGAGCACGTGTTCGTCCAGCGCCAGCCACTCGACGCTGCGGACGCGCTTTCGATCCTCGACCGCGACGGCGGAGAGAGACAGACGACACTCGGGACCGCCGTCGACGATCGACTCGTCGCAGCCCGGGACGGGATGGCGTATCTCCGCACGGCCACCGCCGCGATCGCGCGCGACCTCGACCGGGATCGTGAGCCGACGGCGCGGCTGGTCGCCGTCGACGGCGCGGCCGGCGAGATCGAGTGGCGGACCGACTTGACCGAGGCCAGCGGCTTCGGGGCAGCGATCCGTGAGATCGGTGGCGTCGCAGTCGGCCCCGACTCGATATTCCTCACGGTCCAGGGCGACGGCGGCACGACGGTCTGTCTCGCACTCGACGTTCGGGATGGGAGCGTCCAGTGGTCTCGACGGACATCGGCCAGCCCGTGGGTCGTCGCCACGGACGAGGCCGTCTATCTGAGCGGCGGAGACGTGGCCTGTCTCGACAGGTCGACTGGCGAGGTCCGGTGGCGTTGGTCACCGGCGTCCGCGAACGCTCGCGGCCCTCTCGTGATCGCCGACAGACGGTTGCTCGTCCCTGGAGAGTACACGCTCTACGCACTGGAGGAAGCATGACTGTCGACGAAGCCGCGACGACGAATCGACAGAGCGACGACGCGACCAGTGGCCTGTGGCTGCTGCGGCGAGGGTGGTTCGTGCTCGCTGGCCCCCTCGCGACAGCCGCGCTCGTCGGAGTTCGCTCCCTCTCGATTCCCCTGGCGGAGACGACCTATCAGCTGGAATTTCCCTACCTCTCGTTTGCGGTCTCACTGGTCCCCGCCTGGGTCGCACCCGTCACGCTCCGGCCGGAGGCGCTCTGGGGGCTGAAGCCCGCGTATCTCGCGGTGACGGTCGGACTCTGGACCCTGGCCGTGCTCGCGGTCGTGATAGCGGCCGGCCTGTTCTGGTGGGGGCTCGATCGCGACTCCAGCGTGCTCGCGCCGCTGTCCCGGCTGGGCTGGCTCGTCGCCTACGGCCTCGCGGCGGTCGTGCTGACCGTCTTCGGCAGCGACCTGCTCGTCGGCTCGCTTCCGGCCGACTGGGCGGGCCTCGAATGGGGCTGGACGCTCCTGCTGGCGCTGGTCGCAGGACGCTTGTTCGTGGCCCCCGTCGCGATCGTCCGGGACGGTCGGCGACCACTGGACGCGGTCCGCTGGAGCATTCGATCGCTCGCAGGAGTTCGGTGGACGGTCAGATGTACGGGCCTCGTACTCCTGCTGGCGTTCGCGAGCCGGGTCGTGACCGCTCCCTTCGGCGCGCTCGGTGGCGGACTGGTCGGACTCGCGCTCACCGTCGCCGTCGGGACTGCGCTCGTCGGCTCGGCTCACGCCTACGCGATGGCGTTCGTCTACGATCTGGTAGCGGGCAACCAGACCGAGGGGCGAGAGTCTTGATGTCCACCCAGCGTTCTGAGTATGCGAGAGACACCCCCGACAGAGATCGTTCCACAGATCTCTCTTGTTGGTTGTGACGATCGAGTGAAAAGATAGAAGTGCCGCGGCCGAAACGGTGGCGTCATGGATTCGGTTGGGATCTCGCGCCGCTCGGTTCTGGGCGGCGTCGCAGCCGCGATGGCAGGGAGTGGCTGTCTCGCGACTGGGAAAACAACGCAACCGCGGGCGAGCGACTGGCCGCAACGAGGCTACGACGCTGGCGGGACCTTCTACAAGGACGCTGGATCACCACCTGTCGAAGACGCCGAGGTCGCCTGGGCTGCAGTGGTGGACAACAGCCTGTACGAAGCCATCGATCACCGATGGCACGACGACTGGCGATGGAACCACTATCGTGATCTCACGTACCAGCGCCACATCGGGAGCCTCGCGTACAAGTACGACCGGACGCCTCTGGTCACCGTCGGCGAGCGAGCACACCTCAGCGGGTTAGAAGATTCGATCGTCGATCTGACTGACGGGACGACCACCGAGCGCGACGGGTGCGAGGATCGCGCACTGGTCGGTGCTGCCCGGACAGACACGTACCGGGACGGAATGCTAGTCGGAACGGGAGTCAGCGACGGTGCTGACTGCCGCGGTCGCTGTCACGTCCTCCAGGGGTTTCGACCCCCAACTGAAGATCGGGCGTGGTGTGAAGGGTCCAAGCGCTGGACGGCCGGTGCACCCCAGGACCTCCCGGCGACCGCGGTGGCGGGGCGGATCGAGGACGGGACGGTCGTGACGGTCGTTCCCGAATCCGAACCGCCCTATCGGATCGTCGGGATCGACGCCGACGACGGGCGTATCGAGTGGGAGAACACGATCTCCCACGGCGTCCACCGACTTCGCGTCGAGGACGGAGTGGCCTACGCGTCCGTCGTCGGCGAGGACAGTGGGGAGATGACGATATTGGATGACTCTTCGATCCGCCAGCGCGTCGAGATCGAACCGACGGACCTCCTCGAAGCGGTCCGGGACGGCGTGGCCTATCTCCGGGACTTCAGAACCGACGAAGCGCCCCCGTCGATCAAAGCGGTCGACGCCGCGTCCGGCGAGACGAGACGACTCCTGGATGGATCGACGGTTTCGCAACGAATCGGCGGCACGCCGACCGGCGTCGGCGACCTCGTCGTGGGACCGGATCGGCTGTTCGCCAGCGTGAACACCGAAAACGGAGACGATGGGGCAGTGCTCGCACTGGACCATTCGGACGGAGCGATCGAGTGGGTGCGCCAGTTCCCGGGACGGCTTCGACTCTGCGGGACCGACGACGCCCTGTACGTGGCAGGGTATCCACACACGTACGCGCTGGATCCGGCGTCGGCCGGTCGCTTGTGGTCGGTCAGATTGCCCCCCAGTCCCAGTTTCGGCCCCGGCGTGTATCGTCCGGTCGTGGCAGATTCGAAGGTTCTCGTTCCACTCGAAAGGCGTCTCGTCGCCCTGGAGGAACCATGACGGTCGCCGAACGCGCGAACCGAGACCGTCGGACGTGGCGACAGCGTGCCCGCGCAATAGCGATGTATGTCGCGATATTCGCCGTCGCCGGAACAGTCGCGTTCGCGGCGATACTGCTCTATCGGCAGCTATCGATCCCGCTGGCCGACCAGATCACGACCCATCCAGTCTTCTCGAGCAGACCGACCGCGGTCCCGGTCTGGGTCGACCCGGTCGGCCTTGAAGTAGAGGCGCTGTTCGGCCTGCGGCTGGTCCCGCTGGTGGCGGCCGTCGGCCTGTGGGCGGGCTCGATCGGCGCCGTTGCGCTCGCCGCCGGACTCGCCTGGTGGTGGTGGTCCGACAAGAGTACGTCCGCCCGCCTGCCCCCGCTCTCTCGGCTGGGATACCTCGTTGTCTACGCCCTCGTCACCACCGGGCCCTTGTACGTGCTCGTGCCCTGGCTCCGCGACCTCGGGTCTGCGATCTCCGAACCGGAACTCGGACTGCTGATCGGTCTCGCTATCGTCGCGACCGCGCTGTGGGCCGGTGCGATCCTGGTTGTCACCGCACTCGATTCGACCCTGTTCGGACGTAGCACGTCGCTCTGGTCGATGCCGCCCTCCCGCCTCCAACACGTCGTGATCTACGCCGGGGCTGTCGTCGCCGCCCTGCTCGTCTTCGCGCTCGGATTCCTGTCGACACCACGATTCGACCAGATCTCCTGGGTCGGACTCGCCGGCGCGCTCGGGATCGTCGCGATCGTCGTGGTTTCCGGGCAACTGTTCGTCGCACCCGTAACGATCGTCAGGGACGGACGCGGGCCGATAGAGGCGATTCGCTGGAGCAACGCGTCGATCGCTGACAGCGGGGCGATGGGTGAAGCAATCCTAAGCGTCTTTTCGCTGAGCGTCTTCGTCCGTGGGGCAGCCCATCTGACGACCGTGCCGGCCGATCCGATCGTCGGACTGGCACTCGCGACGATCGCGGGAACGGCAGTCGTCGGTTCGATCCACGCGCTGCAGATGGCCTCGGTCTACCGGACGATCACCGAGGATTCGAACGCCGCAGAATCGATCACCGATTCCGCCCGACCGGGAACTGCACCTGCTCGGGATGCTCGTTGAAGTCGGCGAGCACGCGCTCGTAAAGGGCGTTTTTCGTCCGCTGACCCCGGCGCGGATGGACGAGATAGCGCAGCCGCAGGGTGACCCAGGACTGTTCCTGAACGACGTTCACGGTCGGGCGATCCTGCACGTCGAGTTCCACGGGCGTCTCCGCAAGCTGACTGCGATAGCGTTCGACCCGGCGAGCCATCTCGTCGCCGAGGAAGTCGTCGGCCACCTCGGCCATCGTCTGTCGGGCGAACTCCAGGTCAGTCTCGTAGGCGACCTGGATCTCGATCTCGTTCCAGATGAACGGGACGATCGCGAACACACCGACGTGTCTGGCCACACTCGGGGCTGAGGGCCTGAAAACCGTTTGGCTCGCTCTCTTTCCTCAGCAGTCTACGACCGCCTCGACTTCGACCTCGACACACAGGTCGGGATCGATCAACGACGCAACTTCGACCATCGTCGCAGCCGGCCGCACGTCGTCGAAGAATTCGCTGTGGGCGCGGCCGATCTCGGGCCAGTCGTCGGCATCGGTGACGTACATGCGCGTCCGGACCACGTCCTCGATAGTCGCTCCGGCCTCCGCGAGCGCGTCCGCGACGGTTTCGAGCGCGACCCGGGTCTGTTCGGAGGGCGTCCCGGACAGCGGTTGGCCATCCTCGTCGGTCGCCGTCGTGCCCGAAACACAGACGCGGTCGCCGGCCGGGACTGCTCGCGAGTAGCCGACGTTCTCTTCCCACTCGGTGCCGCTTGAAACACGTTGTCGTTCCATGTCGGGTGCGTCCAGAGCTGCGAGGAAAAAGACGCCGCTAGACGTTCCAGTAGTCCGGTTCGTTCCCCGCTTTCCACTTGATCGAACAGCCACGCGAGGGCTTGTCCTCGGCCTCGACCGACTCGCCGGCGAGCACCGTCTCGACGTACTCGCGCATCTCGTACTCGCTCGGGTCGTCGTCGGGGTTGAGCGCGTCGTCGATCCGCCCGTGATAGGCCAGCCGGAAGGTCCCCGCGTCGTTGGCGAAGAGGAACGGATCGGGCGTACAGACCGCGCCGTAGGCCGCCGCCACGTCCTGGGACTCGTCGTAGAGGTAGGCGTCGTAGTCGATCGTCCCCTCCTCGACCAGTTCCTGCATGCGCTCGAAGGAGTCGTCCGGGTACTCCTCGGCGTCGTTGGAGCTGATCCCGACGACGGCGAGGTCGTCGTGCTCGCCCGCGAGGTAGTTCAGTTCCGCGAACTTCGCTTTGGCGTACGGGCAGTGGTTGCAGGTGAATACCACGAGCAGCGCGTCGTAGTCGTCGAAGTCCTCCAGCGTGTAGGTCGTGCCGTCCGTCCCGGGGAGTTCGAAGTCCGGTGCGGCGTCGCCACGCGAGAGTCGGTGATCGGCAGTGTCGAGCGAAACCATGTCGGGCGACCCTTCGGGCGGGACGCTCAAAGACCTTCGTCCTCGCGTCGATCAGCCGTCCGTCGCATCGCTTGCGTGTGCCACGGACGCGTCACCGATAGCGAGCACGACGAACGTGAACGCGAAGGCGACGACGCCGATGGCGGCCATCGCCCAGAACACGGTCCGAATCGACGTCGCTTCCGAGAGCGCGCCGAACACCGGTGGCGCGACCGCACCACCCCCCGAGATTCCGATAGTGAGCAAGCCGAAGTTCTTCCCGAGGTCGTCCCGCGTCGAGAGGGCGTCACCGAGCGTCGACAGCGCCGGGCGGGCGGCCTTGATCGTCGCGGCAAACACGAGCGTCACCCCCAGCGCGAGGACGATCGGCAGGACCGCGCTCGCCAGCACCACGGCGACGACGGTCACGCCCGCGAGTCCACCCAGAACCGTGTTTCGCGGGCCGTAGCGGTCGGTCAGCCACCCGCCACCGAGGATCGCCACCGCGCCGACGACGAGCATCGCCGAGACGAGCAGGTTCGCCGTCGACGCGTCGACGCCGTAGCCGTCGGTCAGCAAGGGTGCGGTATAGGCCTGGATCCCCCAGACGACCATCGAGACCAGAAACCACAGGAGCGTGAGGAGGACGATCGCCGTCGCCGAGAGCGTCGACCGAACACCGGCGAGTGCCCTGCGCGGGAGCGTCCGAAGCGGCCGTCGTTTCTCGCGAGGTGCACCTGATCGACTCCCCGGTGCGTGCGTGACCGACCGCGGGAGGCGCGTGACGACCAGCCACAGACAGCCGATGGCGTAGAGGCCACCGAGTACCGCGAGCAGCGCGATGGCGGCGCGCCAGTCGCCGGGGACCGCCGCCGAGGAGACGACGCCGACGACCGCCGGGGGCGCGGCGAATCCGAGCGCACCAGTAAATCCATGAATCGAGTAGGCGCGACCGCGCGCACTCGGCTCGGTCGCCGCAGAGAGCATCGGATAGTGGGCGGGATGGTGGCCAGCGATTCCCACGCCAGTCACGGTCGCCGCGGCCAGCAGCCAGGGATAACTCTGGGCCGTCGCCGTCAGCGCCGCGCCGACGGCACCGACGGTCAGCGAGATTGCGAGAACGGCCCGCCGGCTGTAGGCGTCCGAGAGATAGCCGAAGGGCAACTGTAGCGCGACGACGACGAATCCGACCAGCCCGAGCGCCAGCCCCGACTGAGCCGTCGAGATCCCCAGTTCGGACTGGAGTGGGCCGAAGACCGGCGGCAACAACATGAAGTAGGCGTGATTGACGAAGTGCGAGCCGCCGATCAGCGAGACGACGAGCGTGCTCGTCGAGTTCGTCGATGACACTGACGGGCGTTCGGTCGGGTCGCGTTTAGACCTCTCGACTCACGGGTCGCTGGAGCGTCACTCCCGACGACCGACCCCGATCACGCGCTCTGCCTCTCCGGGTCCACCTGTTCACGGACGGCGTCCTCGAACGCCGCCGCCCGCTCGTAGACTGTCGAGTCGTCGACGATCTCGTAGGTCGCCTCCTCGGCATCCTGGACCGATTCGAGCAGCCCGATCGCAGCGAGTTCGTCCAGCGCGTCCGAAAGATACAGGTCCTTCAGCGGGACGCCAGCCGCGTCGGCCAACTCCGAGCGCGTGTAGGAGTGGTCCGGGTCCAGTTCGAGGACTGCACCGATGAGTGCGGCCGCACCGTCGTTGTCCGCGACGAGCGCCCACCCGCCTGTCGCTGTCTGATCCATCGCCAGCCACTACGGATATGAGTCTGTTAAACGTTCCTTACTCCACGGAAATATCGACGTATCATGCCGCAGGAATCGCCCCCAAAGAACACGAAAAATATTCACGATTGACGTAAAGCTTTTTCCTCAGTACCGACGAATGGAGTATTAATGGCAATCGATGACACAGACGGGGGGGAGAGTGAGGAGACTCGCTCTAGCAGTGACCGGCTCTTACAGAACGTCAACGAAGAGGCCGGTGCCGGGTACAGCTGGTCGGACTTCCGGCGTGAGCACCACGACGGTGGTCGGTTCGACCGCAGCAAGTATCTGGGTTTCGACCCACAGCGAACCGACGACTACCTCGAAGACGGTGCCAGTGCCGGGAAGACCCTCGATCAATACTGGCAATCGTTTCTGGATCTGGAGACGACGCCGGTGGTAAAGGGCAGCTACCGGCTCGAACACTTCAAGCGAGAGTACTACTACGAAGAGGGCGACCGGGCACCGCGTGACGGCGACGGGAACAAGATCCCGTTCGAACTGGAAGAGTACCTCGGCTTCGGCGAGGACGAAGTCGAAGGGGAACTCAGTCTCGCCGAGGACCGCGCGAGCACGCTCAAACATCTCGTCGACGAGCGGACCGTCGACGTCAACGAGGAATTAGACGAGGACGCCTTCTTCTCGACGGTCGAGGGGCACACGACCGTCGTCAATCGCTACGACCTGGAGAAGACCGTCCCCCTGGAGAAGAAAAAGCACTTCTACGAGGTCGAACGCTACTGGGTGAACAAGCCATACGCGTGTGTCATCATCTTCCACTCGCGCAAGGAGAACGAACGCAAGTACTACGTCGTCGAGCCGTATCTCAACGAGATAGAGGTCAATCTACAGGACTTTCTGGCGCGCAAGCTTCGAACGGCGATCAAGTACTCCGACGACGACATCGTCGTCGACGGCTCCGAGGCCGATCGCGCTGACGTCATCCAGCGCGAGACCGAACAACTCCTCCAGCGCTACGACCTCTACAGCGAGCCAGTCAAAAACGGCAGCGGCACCGTCGGGACGATCAAGGGACTGCTCGGGATGGGCAGCGACGTCGAGGAGGTATCGGGTGAACTCGAAGGAATTCTGACTCGGCCCGAGCCGGCGGTTTTGGCCGAAGACTCCAAGACGCTCACCGAGTACCAGGTCGAGAAACTGCTGTACAAACTCAAGCGAAACTTCATCGGCTATCAGAAGATCGACCCGATCAAACACGACATCAACGTGGAGGACGTCTCCTGTGACGGGTACAACTCCCGGGTGTTCGTCTATCACACCGAGTACGAGAACATCATCTCGAACGTCGAACACGGCAAGTCCACGCTGGACGACTTCGTTGTCAAACTCGCCCAGCGCTCGGGCAAAGGGATCTCCAAACGGCAACCGCAGGTGGACGCGACCTTACCGGACGGGTCGCGCGCCCAGCTTACCCTGGGTGACGAAGTCTCGGACCACGGGACCAACTACACGATCCGTCAGTTCAAGGACGTCCCGTTCACGCCGATCGACCTCATCAACTGGAACACGTTCAGCCTGGACCAGATGGCGTTCCTCTGGCTCTGTATCGAGAACCACAAGAGCCTGATCTTCGCCGGCGGGACGGCCTCGGGGAAGACCACCAGCCTGAACGCGGTCTCGCTGTTCATTCCCTCGAATTCGAAGATTGTCTCCATCGAGGACACCCGCGAGGTCGAACTGCCCCAGCGAAACTGGGTCGCAAGCGTCACCCGTCCCTCCTTCGGTGAGGACGACAAAGGTGACGTCGACGAGTTCGACCTGCTGGAGGCCGCACTGCGTCAACGGCCGGACTACATCGTGATGGGTGAGATCCGTGGTGAGGAAGGCCGGACGCTCTTCCAGGTCATGTCGACGGGTCACACCACCTACACGACGTTCCACGCCGACTCGGTGGGCGAGGTCATCAAGCGGTTCACGACCGACCCGATCAACGTCTCGAAGACGCTGTTCACGGCGCTGGACCTGGTGAGCATTCAGACACAGACCCGGACCGACGGCAAGAAGGTCCGCCGGAGCAAGTCACTGACCGAGATCAACGAGTACACGCCCGAGAACGACGAGATCAACGTCCGGGACGTCTACCAGTGGCAAGCCGACACCGACCAGTTCATCCAGATGGGCAATTCCAACACCCTCGAAGAGATCAAGTTCGACCGCGGGTGGGGTCAGGACCGCCTGGACGAGGAGTTGTTCAAACGCAAGGTCGTCCTCGCGTATCTCATCGAGAACGGACTCAACACCTACACCCAGGTCGCCGCGACGATCCAGGCGTTCATCAACGATCCAGATACGATCATGACGCTGATCGCCAACGACCAGCTCGAACGCAGTCTCGAGGACCTCCGGGAGATGGAGTCCGTCGAAATCGAAGTCGACCAGGAGAAAGAGGAACTCGTCCCGCGGCCCGATCCGGGCGAGGACATGCGCGAGGAGGCCCAGGAGATCCTGGACAACGCCGACCCGCTGTTCAGGCAGTTGCGGGCGTCCGAGACGTCGGACATCGTCAGTGCCCTCACAGGTATCGAGTCCGAGGAAGACATCACACCCGTGCCCGCAGACGAAGAGGAAGACAGCCAGGAAGAGACCGTCGAGTTCGGTCAGTTCGTGCCGAAAGCCGGTGCGGAGGCGACTGACGACGGATGAGCCTCGACACACGGTCGCCGGAGGCCAGCCTCGGTGGCACTGGCACGCTCGGGGACACGTTCTATCCACTCTTCCAGTGGCTGTTCGACGACGAGGGCGACTTCGTCAGTAGCGTCGAGACGAAACTCGCCGAAGCGCGGATGGCCGACAACGTCGAGATGTTCCTCTCGCGTGCGCTCGCGGTCGGGACCATCGCAGGCGTCGCGCTGTGGCTGGTCGGGACGCTGGTCGGGTACATGCTCGTCACCGTGTTCCTCCCCGACGATTTCCTCATCCTCGGGATCGATTTCGGCCAGTACAACGCGCTGGTCAACGCCATCAAACTCCCGGTGATGATACTGGTCTCGGGGCTGTTCTTCGGCTCGATCGGCTTCGCGATCGGGTTCGGCTCGCTCGTGTCGATCCCGTACTTTCGATCGTCGGCACGCAAGCGCGAGATCAACGTCCTGCTGTCGGACTCGATCTCCTTTATGTACGCGCTGTCGGTCGGAGGTCTGAATCAGCTGGAGATCCTCCACGCGATGGGCAAAGCCGAGGACACCTACGGCGAGGTCGCAAAGGAGTTCCAGTCGATCGTCCTCGAAACGGAATACTTCGACACGGACTACCGGACTGCGGTCCGCAACCAGGCGTTGCAGACCCCCAGCGACGAGCTGAGCCAGTTCCTGACGGACATGCTGTCGATCATCAACTCCGGCGGGGACATGACGAGTTTCCTCGAAGACCAGAAGAACAAGCACATGCGGACGGCCAAACAGGAACAGCAGAAACTGCTGGAGACCCTGGAGCTGTTCGGCGAGATGTACATGACGCTGTCGCTGTTCCCACTCCTGCTCATCATCATCCTCGTGATCATGAACATGATGGGCAACGCCAGTTCGACGCTGATGTACGGGACAGTCTACGGGCTGATCCCGCTGGTCAGCGTCGGCTTCCTGGTGCTGGTCTCGACGGTCACGCAGGACACGATCGGTGACGGTTACCTCCAGCCCGATCGGGACGAAGACGACCGCGTCGAGAGCAGTGGCGGCATCTTCCAGCTCGGCCTGATCGAGAGCTTCACCGGCGAGTACAGCGTCTTCGACCGGATCAAGAACAAGGAAGGATCCTATCAGGTGATGGAGATCGTCCGAGAGCCACACATCTTCTTCCGCGACAACCCGACGTACGTACTCGCGGTGACCGTCCCGCTCTCGTTGCTGGCGCTGGGGATCTCGCTGTTCGCAGGCTGGGCGCCGATGCCGTTGCCGTTCGATAGCTTCATATGGGGAGAGAAAGGCTTCGCGAAAAACCCCGTCCAGGCGACGTTCTTCTGGGTGTACGTCCCGATGTACATCAACTTCATTCCGCTGGCGATCTTCTACGAGTGGAACCAGCGCTACCGCAAGTCCGTCATCGGCAACCTCTCTGAGAACCTTCGGAAGTTGGCCAGCGCCAACGACACCGGGATGACGCTGCTGGAGTCGATCCAGGTCGTCGCCGACACTTCCTCGGGCCGACTCGCAGAGGAGCTGGAGACGATCCACGCCAAGACCAACTACGGGACGAGTCTCAAACACAGCTTGCGGGAGTTCAACAACAAGTTCCACGTCCCGCGGATGGCCCGGACTGTGAAGCTCATCAGTGAGGCCCAGGAAGCCTCCAGTCAGATCCAGGACGTGCTCTCGACGGCCGCCCAGTCGAGCGAGAACCAGGACGACATCGATCGGGAGCGCAAGTCCCGCACGCGGATGCAGGTCGTGATCATCATCATGACCTACCTGACGCTACTGGGGGTCATCGCATTGCTGAAATTGCAGTTCCTCGATACGATGCAGGGACTCGGAGAAGCGACCCAGGGCGCCTCCGGTGATGCACCGTCTGGAGCGAGCTTCAGCGGCGATCTGGGGCCGCTGTCGATGCTGTTCTTCCACGCGGTGACCCTGCAGGCGATCCTGTCGTCGTTCATCGCCGGATACATCCGGGACGTCAATCTCATCTCGGGCGTGAAGTTCGCGGTGATCCTCTCGACGATCGCGCTCGTGGTCTGGATCGCCGTCGGTGGCGGAAACACCGGCGGCGGCGGCAACGAAACCGAGGCAGCGCTGCTGTTGCTGCTGGTCGGCCCAACCGCCGGAACGCGAGCGCGGATCAGAGAACGTCTGGTCCAGTGGAGGAATCGGGTCTAGCTATGCGATGGGTGGGTGATACCCGGGGACAGACACTGCAGGATTTCGCCGTCGGGGTCGGGATCTTCCTGATCGCGTTCATCTTCGTGCTGTCGCTGTTCCCGGGGCTGTTGACGCCGTTTCAATCCTCGGCCAGCGGGGCAGAACGGGCCCAGGCCGAGCAGGTGTCGACGCAGATGTTGAACACGCTCTCGGATGGGTCGGCACCGAACCACCTCAATACGGCAGAATTGACGACCGTGCTCGGCGGATCGGAGGCCGACTTGCTGGATCGCTACGGCTTACCGATCGCGGCCAACATCAACGTCACCGTCGAGACGCTCGACGGGACCAGAAACATCTATACCACGAACAACGAGGTCGGCGACCGTGAAGTAGCGACGTCTGCTCGCATCGTGACGCTGGACGGCGACAACCCAGATTGTGAGCCGGCGTGCCGACTCGTGGTACGGGTGTGGTAACATGCGCGGCCAATTACACTCCGAAGACCGTGGGCAAGCGTTCACGCTGGAGGGGATAATCAGCGCAGTCATCGTGCTGACGGCGCTTTTGTACGCCCTCCAGGCGGTCGTCATCACGCCGACGACTGGGGGCACTGTCGATCAGGGCGTCCGGACGGAACTCCAGCAGCAGGCCGACGACATCCTCGCCATCGCGGGCGGGGACGACGACGGGCAGTTGTCGGAGCTGACCCGCAACTGGTCACAGAGCCGACGGACGTTCTACGGCGCTGTCAACCCGAACATCGGATTCGGCAATCAGCGCCTTCCCGGGGAGTTGGGAACGCTCCTGAACGAGACGTTCGACTCTCGGGATCGCCAGTACAACGTCGAGATGCGCTACCTCCCGAAAGACCCCACCGATGGGATTCAACGGACGGTCATCGCCTCACGCGGAACGCCGTCGGATAGCTCTGTGATGGCCTCCTACCGGATCACGCTGTACGACAACATGACGCTGACCTCGCCGACAGCTGGATCGGCCGAGTTGTGGCAGTACGACACGTCTCCGACGACGAACCCGATCGACGGGAAGAGCGGCTACTATCCCGTCCCGAACGCCGTCTCGGGACCGGTGTATAACGTCGTCGAAATCAGGGTGATCGTCTGGTGATCGAACGACTCGAACCCGATGATGGAGCGGTGCTATCCGACCGGCGGGGGCAGTTGTTGCTCGTCGGGGCCGTCGCACTGGCCATCATCATCCTCGGGCTGTCCATCGTCGTCAACACCGTCCTGTTCACCGAGAACGTCGGGACCGGTGAGGCCCGGGTCGAAGCACCCGCGATCGAGGAGTTCTCCTTCGAGGCCCAAAAGAGCGCTCGCTCGCTGATGCTTCGGGTGAACGGTGCCGATCGAACGGATTCGATTGCGGACGTGAACGCGAGTATCGGCGCGCAACTCGCCAATTATAGCGACGCTGTTGCGCGATCGTATGCCGCCAGCGGGACTGTCTTCGTCGACGTCTCGTACAACGACACGCTCAGAAACGGGACGCGGATCGTCCAGGGGAGTGACCGAAAGTTCACCTACCCGGCCGCACACGACAGCGGCCTGAGTTCGAACCGCAGTGACTGGTCGCCTGTGGCAGATCCAACGGAGGTCGGCTGGATGGTCTTCAACGTCGACCTGCGGAACACGAGTGGCCAGCAGACGACCGTCGAACTGACCAACGACACCGGCGCGACGCTCACGTATCGGTTCAACCGATCGAACGGTGGAAACGGAGCAGACCTTCGGATCGAAGCCACGAACTCGGCCACGGGTGGGACCGAATCGGCCTCCTGTGAGTCGACGGGTGGTCGCGTCCTCCTCGACATGCGCCGCGGGGAGGCGTTCCTGAGCGAGTGTACCTTCCCCGGGATCGGATGGATCGAACCGCCATATTCAGTCACGATTACCAAGGGTCACCGTCTGGCCGGTCAGTACGACATCATCGTCAACGAGAGCTGGCACACCGCGGAATCCAGCACGATCGACGCCGAAGACGGCGGGACTGACCGTCCGTATCCACACTGTCCCGACGGCGTCGAAGAGCCCTGTCTCTCACCGGTCGTCTGGCAGGGGCAGGTCGATCTGACCTACCGATCTGCAGACGTGAATTTCGCCACCGTGCGGAACATCACCGTCTACGACCCCTGAAACAGCCTAACGAGGGGATCTCGAGGAGCGATCGATGACCGTGGAGACAGGGCGACGCCGGCCAACTCGAGCGAATCGCTGTTTTCACGCTCGCTAGTCACTCCACTATCTCTATATGGGAGGATCGTTTACGTTAACGAACAACCGGGGAGTACCGGCGGTCGAACGGGTCCGACGGACGCCCCGATCCGGATGACGGTGGAAAGTATGGGTTCCCCCGTCATCGACGGCAACAGAGGGAAATCAGGATGATCGAGGGAGACGTAGAACAGCGTGGGGATCGAACAGCATTCGGGGACGACGAGCGGGCGCTCTCGACGCCGGTGACGCACGCGTTGACGATCGCGATCACCGGCCTGTTGATGATCACGCTCGTCAGCACGGCGAGTGGCTTTCTGACCGACCAACAGGAGTTCGCCGCCCGTGACGAAGTCGAGACGATCGGCAATCGACTGGCCGACGACGTCCAGGAAGTCATCGGGCTGAGCAACGAGAGCGGCTCGGCGACCGTCTACGTCAACCAGCCCGACTCCGTCATCGGGAGCCAGTACCACGTCACCTACGAGGAAGACGACGACTGTGACACGAGAGCACACACGTCGGATCAGTGTCTCGTCGTCTCGGTCGTCGACATGGACGTCTCACAGACGGTCCCGGTCACCGTCCCGGGCGACGTCGAGGTGGACGTCAGCCGGGCGAACCCGTCGACGTTCAAGTTGACCGCCGAAAACAGCGGTGCAGGGAGCGGAAACGACGCCGTCGTTCCGATGTCCCGAACGATGCGGGTCGGTGTCGGGCGGAACGTCGACAGCAACGCCTACAGCGAAGTCGTCGATCCGAATCCCCAACCGCCAGCCATCAACAATATCGAATACGCACCCGGGTATCCCGTGGTCGACACCCCGATCACGTTCACCGCAGATGCCGAAGATCCCGACGGGACCATCATCGACTACGAGTGGTCGATCAACGACTCGGTCGTCGATTCGGGAAGCGATCTATCCTCGGACACGACGACACTCCCACCCGGCCGCCACAGCGTGACGGTGCGCGTCGAAGACGACGAAGGGCTGACAGCGAATCAAACCACGACCTTCAGAGTCTCCGGCGTCTCGTACAACAACGACCTCGAGAAAGTAGCGGGTGGCTCGGAAGGCCGCTGTTCCGGTGTCAACGCGGAGTTGAGCCTGACGAACCAGCTGAGCGAGGAAGTCAAGCTGACGGACATCTACGTCGATCCACCGGAGAGCGTCAACTTCCTCGAATACGGTGACGAATACGATCCCGAAGTCGCGTTCGACCTCGACGACGACGGGTCTTACGACGAATTCTACGAGTTCGGGCGGATCGACCTCAGGGACAAACCCGACGGGACGTTCCTCAGCCTCCCCGGAGACTCGCCGCTGGAGATCGACCCGGGACAGGACGTGGGCGTCAGTATCTGTCGGTTCAAAGGCGGCGGAAATGTCGAAGAAACGAACTTCAGCTTCCGGTACTGGCACGACGGCGTGACGAACCGGACGAGCATCACGCCGAGTAACCAGCTGATATCCGACTACTCGGTTGACGCCGCCGGTGGCGACGTGATCGTCACCATAGACTCGAACCGACAGCTCGGATCGCTCGACGCCGAAATATCGAACGCCTCGGAGAGCGCTGACCTCTCGCTCTCGGACTTCACCGAAACCAGTTCCGGTGGCACCTACCAGTACGAGGCGGCGCTCACCGTCTCCTCGGGGACCCACACCGTCAAACTGACGGGCGCCGAAGACACCGACGGGAGGCCAGCCGTGACGCTGCCGCGGTCCGGAACGGCCACCATCCTCGGCGGCGGTGACTACGCCTGGCAGACCGAGAGCGACTGGGACGCGCATCAGTCCTCAGTGGGCGTCGTCCACGACGACTACGGCGACTACACAGCCGACAGCGTCGCGCTCGGACGACCGCCGGGCGATGTCGACTCGTCGCTGGTGAGTTACTGGCCGTTCGACGGCGGCTCCGTCGCGGACGTCGTCGGGGACAACGACGGTATCATCCACGGTTCGCCGACGGTCACCAGTGAAGGGATCAGTGGGACCAGCGCGCTGCGGTTCGACGGAGAGGGGGACTACGTCGAGGTGCCAGCCGACAGTTCACTCGAGATGTCCGACGAAGATCAGGTGACGATCTCGATGTGGGTGAACAAACACCGGAAAGGATCCGGAACGCGAGTATTATTCCAGCAGTATCGTGCATACAATATGTGGATGTCTCAGGGAGACGACTTCCGATTCAGTATCTATGACGATGAGTTCCAGCACTCCGACCCGAATAAAGACGTTTACGAGGGAACCGACAGATATTATCACGTCGTCGGGACCTTCGATGCAACCGAGGTCCGATCGTACGTTGATGGATCGTTGATCGGTACTGATGACGACCCCGAGGAAATCGAAAATACAGGACGGGATATTGGAATCGGTGGAAGCACAGTGACGGCCTACTGGGACATCCATGCGAGCATCGACGACATCCGTATCTACGACACGGCACTGAACGCGAATCAGGTGAAGCGACTGGCGAACGTGACCAGAGGATCGATCGTGACCGACAAACGGACGGGGTCGACGATCAGCAAACACAGCGACGTCAAAGTCAACTACGAGGCCGACATCGACGCCGGTGAGACGATCACGCTGACGGTCTACGCCGAACCGGATAGCGGCTCGGTGAAGTCGGACTCGGTCACGCTCGAATCCGATGACAGCGGCTCCGGGACTGTCTCGCTCGCCGGGATCAACAAGGACGCGGACACGTTCTGGGTCCGTGCGGAGCTGAACTCGCCGTCGAGCAAGCGCAGCCCCGAACTGCACGGCGTCGTCCTCCAGGAGGGATCGTAAGTGTCCGAACGGAGACGAGGCCGAGCGGTTAGCGACGTCGTCGCGTTCACGCTGATGTTCGGGATCATCCTGACGTCCGTCGGGCTGGTCGCGACGTTCGGGCTGGCCGAATTGAACTCGTTCAACGAGCACCAGAAAATCGAGAACGCGGATCGAACGTTCGAGTTGATCGCGCGGTCGTTCGACGAACTCGAAGAGAGTCAGGCGACCGTCCGAACCGAGGCGATCGAACTCGGTGGCAGTTCGATCACCGTCGAAGAGTCGTCGTCGCTGACGGTGACGGTCAGAGACACAGACACGGGAACGACACACACCGAGTCGTTCCCACTCAACACCCTGCAGTACGAAGTCGATAACCGACTGATCGGCTACGAGAATGGCGCGACCTACCGCGTCCGGACGAACGCCGACGGCGGCATCATCAACCGCGATCCGGGACTCGTCTGTTCCGACGGGCAAGCCGTCCTCTCGCTGGTGACAATCAGGGCCGAAGAAGATCGGTATATCAGCGGTAGCGGGACGCTGCGAATCACCGGCCGTCTGAACGACAGTTCGTTGTTGTATCCGGTGTCGGACACCGACGTCGGCAATGCATCGGCGGCCGATCAGGTCGATCTGCAGTTCACGTTCAGTGGCGAGAGTCGCGCTCGCGAATGGGCCAATCACTTCGACCGTGCGCCGGGCGACTGGACTGTCACGAGTCAGACCGACACGTCGGTGACGGTCCGGTGTGGCGCCAGCGAGGATCTGGACCACGTCTACGTCCGCCGATCGATCATCGAAGTCAGCTACTCATGACCCGGAACCCAACCGTCATCGGCAGTCGTCAGCCCGCTTCGAGAGAGCGGACGCTCAACTATTCAGGAGTAGATCCATGAGAGCAACGCATGGGGACAACGAAATGACAGAACGGGGGCAGTGGCGAATCGACGAACGAGGAGCCTCAGAGGTGATCGGGGCGGTGTTGATCATCGGGATGGTCATCACGGGGTCGTTGATCGTCGTCTATTTCGGTGCGGACACGATCGAGCGGACCGAACAGGGCCAGAGCGACGAGTCGGCCCAGATCGGTATCCAGGAGATCGACTCCCGGCTGAGCACGCTCGCGTCGTCGAGTGCAGCGAAGACGGTCAACTTCGAGATCGGCTCGAACATCGAACGGAACGCGTACCTGACCGAGGACGAAGGGTATCTGAGCATCACAGTAGACGAGCGAAGCGCGTGTTCGGTTCGAGAGCCACTCGATTCGATCCGGTTCGAACGTGACGACGGAGAGATCATCGCCTACGAGGCCGGTGGGACGTGGGTCAAATCCCGGAACAACGGGACCGTTCTCAGGACGGCCCCGGACGTCTCCTATCGCAACGGGACGATCGACGTCTCGCTGTTGAACATGACCGGACAGGTCCAAGGCGGGGTCAACCAGGCCGTCGCGGACGTGAACACCTCGCGCATCGATACGAAAAACGCCGTAGACACGCTCATGCAGGGTGAGTGTGTCCGGCCGGACAACGTGACGATGCGGATCCAGAGCGACTTCTACCGGGCGTGGACGGACTACCTCGAAGAGGAAACCGGCCTGCAGAATGGGACGCCCGCCGACCCGGGCGACAGTTATCTCACCGTCGACGAGTCAGAACAGATGGTCGAAGTCTATCTCAATCAGAGTGCGCTCCCCCGACGGACAGACGACGCGCGGAACAACGTCGTCAACGTCACGGGCGCGGACTACATGAAGGACGTCTCGATCACTGACGACGGCATTATGATCACCAAAGGTGTCGACAACACCTATACGGTCTACAGCGAGCCGCTCTCCGAGCGGCCCGAACTCGGAACTGTCAGACAGATTTCAGAGGCAGTAAACGTGACCCGGCCGCCGCTCGACGTTGTGTTCGTCGTCGACGAGTCGGGGTCGATGGCACAGTCCGCTGGTAGTCGATTCAAGTACGAAGCCGTTCGCGAGTCCATGCAGAACTTCACGACGTATCTCGATAGCGACATGGACCGCGTGGCTCTTGCAGGGTACAACCAATACCACGAGGAAGGGTCGGGAGGGACATACGAGCTCCACGGAGAAGAACGTGAAATCAACGAAGGGACCAACAGAGGTGTGATCTACAGAACGAACGGCCGGATGTTGACGAGTGACTTCGCGGAATTCAACAGTTCGACGGTCTACGAGACCGAAGCGATCGGTGGGACGTACTCTGCCGGAGGGATGACGAAAGCGGCGACGATGCTCGATCTCCGGAGTAACGAGAGTCGGAACACGATTGTCGTGATGCTGACTGACGGCAAAAATACCGGCGACGACTACTGGTACATCGGCGACGACGAGTATGATGGAAGTGACGGCGCGTCGATCGAAATCGCTGACCGCATGAATCGGACAGGGACGGTCACGTACACGATCGGCTTTTCTGACAACGAAGACGACGTCGACGACGGCTTCCTCAAGAACACCGCTACCGAAGGCGGCGGCGAGTACTACTTCGCGGAGGACTCCGAAGAACTCCAAGAAGTATTCTCCGCCATCGCTGAGGACGTCTCCAGCACCAACCAGGTCGGCCACTACGGCCTGACGACGAACCTCTCGCACAACGGGACGGTGAATCCTCCCCAGATCACCGGTGACACGAGCCGAATCGCGACCGTGACCGAGGACGGCGAGGAGTGGATGAATATCAACGATCCGACGTCCCCGTCGACGTTCAGTCACGCGTTCGCAGTCACCGGTGGCGACATGGTGAACTTCACGGCGAATCGATTCGATTGTGACAGATGGGTCGGGACCGGACAGTCGAAAGTCATCAACGGCTCCTCAGTTCCGGTCACCCGCTGTGCGGAGATGAATACGACCGATCCGACGGTCGTCGAGGGCGACAACGTCACCGTCTTCACCAAAGGCGACTCCGCGACGTTCAACGACTTCCTCGACAACACGACCGCCGCGGAGTGGCAAACGAACCTCACCGAGGCGCTGGACAACTACGGCGGCCTCTACAACGAAACCTCCGAGAAGCTAACCCTCCAGAGCAACCAGGTGCTGGTCCTCTATGACTTCCCCGACGGCAAGAACACCGACAACCGGATGTTGATGCTCTACAGCATCGGCCTCTCCGAAGAAGAGGCCCGACCGACTGGAATCATCGACTTCGACGTCGACAACGTCGAAATATCGAGCTGAGTGCCGTTCGGCAGTTCGTGCCCTCGTCCGAACGTGCGCTGACTGCGATCGAATCAGCGTACCGCTGTCGCTGACTCCCTGGGTACGGCAGAGGAATCGGAATGGACTCGCCGGGATTTGAACCCGGGGCCTCTCCCATGCCAAGGGAGTGATCTACCACTGATCTACGAGCCCGCGACGCACCCAGAGATACCCGAGGGGTTTTCTTAAACCCATCGAACCAGACCGCCGTCCGTCGGGGGGTAGTTTCTTCAGGATTGATAATTCGGCCACAATAGCTAAGCCAGTTCGCCGCGGACGATTTTGGCAAGCGAATCGAGCGATCCAACCGAGACACCTGGGGAAATCGTGTACGTATCTGATCCGTCGGGACGGCCGCTGGCGACCAGAGCCAGCAAACGCGAGCTGACCACTCGAGCGACAGTGCCACAGCGCGCACTCGCATGGAGGGGAGGCGGGGATGCGTAGAGACGACCGTGGACAAACGACACTCGATTTCACGATCGGCGTGACGATCTTCGTGGTCGTCCTCGCCGGTGTGTTTCTGTTCGTCCCGGGAACGCTCCAGCCCTTCGAAGAAGGTGGCCAGGAGAACATCGTCACCGCCAATCGAGTTGCCGATCAGCTGAGCGAGCACGTGCTCGCAGAGCCGACAGAGCCCTACGTGCTGGAGAACGGCTGTGTCGTCCCCTTCTTCGACGAATCGGAACCAGTCCCCGCAGAGTGTAACTACGAGGGCGGAACCCTTCAGGAGCGGGTTGGATACGGCGATTTCCAGTTTGCGAACGTCTCGATCCGGGGATCGGTTGCCGGGAGTTCCGAGGTCGAACAGTTGTGTTACGACAGTGCGAATCCCGCCGGGTCGCGGCTCGAATCCGGGAGCGACTGTGGTGAGTCAGACGACACCCGGTTGGCCGTGGGTTCGGACCTCGAGGGTGTCGAGTCGTCGGTGACCGCCCGCCGAGTAGTCGAACTCGACGACCAGACGGTCTTTCTGGTGGTGCAACTATGGTGAACCGAGGACAGGCCCACACGCTCGAGGCCGTCGTCGCAGCCCTGTTGTTGCTGTCGAGCCTCGTCTTCGCACTCCAGATCACGGCCGTGACACCGTTGTCTGCCAGTACATCGAACCAGCACATCGAGAATCAGCAGCAGGCCAGCGCTGCGGGGATCCTGTCGATCGCCAGTCAGAACGGAGACCTGAAACGGTCGGTGTTGTACTGGAACGCGACCGGCCAGCGGTTCCACAACGGGACGATCAACGGCTACTACACGGAGACGATGCCGACCGAGTTCGGCCGGTCGCTGGAGGAGGCGTTCGGGGATCGCGGGATCGCCTACAACGTCTACGTCACCTACACCGAGCCGGACGGCGGCGTGGTCCGTGACGAGATGATATATCGGGGCGAGCCCAGCGACAACGCCGTGATGGCGAGTCGAACGCTCGTGTTGACCAACGAGAGCCGGCTCCGGACCGAAGAGCTGGGACTCGGGCCGCAGATCGACTCGGATAACTTCTACGCGCCAGACATCGAGGACGGCGGGTACCACAACACGATCCGCGTGGAGGTGGTCGTGTGGCGGATCTGAACGGCCGTCGGACCAGCCGCGGCGGCGAGCGAGCCCAGATCATGCTCGTCGCGGCGTTCGTGCTGGCGGTGACGTTCATCGCGCTCGCCGTGATGTTGAACTCGGTGATCTACACCGAGAATCTGGCGACACGTGGCGAGGACGCCCACGGCTCGGAAGCGATCGCCTACCGAGCAGACATGGCCGCCGGAACCGAACGGCTCATCGAACACGTCAACGAGAACCAGACCGGGGAGTCCTACGACGACCACGTCGCGAATCTCACCACGTCGATCGCCGCGATGGACAATGGCACAGCACCGATCGTCGCGACCGGCGGCACCCGGACCAAGGTTTCGGTGATGAGCGTAACGCGTGGAACGCGTATCGGACAGTTCAACACCTCACGGAACTTCACGGACGTCGGTGCAACCACCGACTGGGAACTGGCGAACTCCATCGAAGGGACGCGCGCGTTCAGAATCAACATCACAGATTCGAGTCAACTGGTCGAGGAGGACCTCATCTCGTTCCTCGGAGGGAGTCTCGATCCCTTCACTGTCCGTGTCGACGACGGCACCGACGACTGGGCAGTCCGGATCTACGAAGACGACACGACGACCGACGTGATCGTCGACGTCGAAGGGGGTGGCGAATGTGTCGCTGGGTCGGACCCGGAGATCGATCTCACTGCCGGGACCATCAACGGCGAGCCCTGTGGGCCGCTATCGTTCGGAGACGGTGTCTCGACGCCGTACTCGCTGCGCTACGAGCAGGCCGATCAGATCCAGGGCAACTTCTCGCTGGTCGTCGATTCGACCAGTTTCACCAGTAGCCACTACAGTACTGACGAGGACACGCCCTTTGCGGACGACGGGGCCATCTACGCGGCGACAATCTACGTCCTGCACGAGTCGGCAGATCACGTCTACGCGACCGACGCAGAGGCGATCCCGGGTGAGAACGATGCGTAAGAAAGGACAGTTCGACGGCGACGACCGCGGCGTCTCGATGACGGTCAGCTACATCCTCGGGCTGTCGATCGCCTTCCTGCTGGTGATCGGGCTGTTCCTCACGGCCGGCGATTTCGTCACCGAGCAGCGCGAGACGAGCATCCGCACGGAGATGGAAGTCCTGGGCGAACAGATCGCCACCGACATCACGCTGGCCGACCGAATGGCACAAACGACGACCGACAACGAAACCGTCGTCGTCAGGCGGTCACTCCCCTCCAGGGTCAGCGGGACGGGATATACGATCAGCGTGACTGGCGGCGACGATCCCTATCTCGTGTTGACCTCACAGGACCCGGAGATAACGGTCGAGGCCGAGTTCTCCAACCAGACCGACGTCGAGATGAGCCGACTCAACGGCGGGTCGATACTGGTGAACTACACCGACAGCGACACGCTGGAAGTCCAGCGGAGTGATCGATAGGATGAACCAGCGACCCGGGAGCGGACGCCTGGATGACCGGGGCTTGAGCGAAGTCCTCGGGTTCGCGCTGGTGTTCGCGCTGGTCGTCTCGACGGTGATTCTGGTCGCGTTGATCGGGTTCGGGTCGCTCGAAGAGACGCGCGACGCCGAGGAACTCAACAACGCCGAGCGCGCGTTCGACGTGCTCGCGGACAACATGGCCGACATCTACGAGGAGGGTGCGCCGAGTCGAGCGACCGAGATTAGCCTCCAGAGCGCCCAGCTACAGGTCGGTGATCCGATCATGATGAACGTCTCGGCTATCAACGCGTCGGGCGGGACAGAGGTCAACCAGTTCCCGATCGACCCCATCGTCTTCGAGAGCGGCGATTCGAAGGTCCTCTACGCCGGTGGGGCGACGTTTCGCACACAGGGAGACAACGGCGTGATGGTGGCGGGCCCGCCGCTGGTCAACGCCTCCGAAAATCTCCTGCTCCCGATCGTCCAGACGCGCCACCGCGGAGACGTCACGAGTACGAGCGGCCAGACGGTCCGCGTGCGGGCCGTGAATCGTCAGCGCCGGTCCGTGCCCGGATTCAACGAGGATCCGACCAGCCACCAGAAGATCATCCTCAATATAACGTCGCCGCGAGCCGGCCTGTGGAAGTCCTATCTCACGGAGCAACAGCAACTGTCGTGTGTCACACCTCGCGAGGACAACGTCCGCTGTACGGTCGACGATCCCGAGTCGGTGTTCCTGACGCGGACGTTGATCATCTACGAGTTCGAGACCTGATCCAGTCGGAAGCGTGACCCACAGCCACTTTCAGGCGTCCAGGCTGACCTCGATTTCGTTTTTCGTGATGTGCAGGAACGTCACGAACCGACCGGCCGTCGACTCCTGATAGAGCAGCGTCCCCTGCGAGGGGTCTTGCTGGATCGGCGTGCTCCCGCCCGGCCCGGTCTTGGCGTGTAGTCTGATGTTCGGCCCGGCTTCGCTCAGGTAGTGGTCGACGATGTCCCCGAGCATACAACCCGTACTGGTATCACCCTTGGTGTAGGTACCGGGCTCGCAGCTGCCGATCGAACCGTGGCCGTCGAGCGTGACCTCGTTTTTCATCGACCAGTCGTTGATGTTCGAGCCGAAACACCACTGGTTGCCGTCACAGACACTGCCGCCACTACCGCCGCCCGTGCTGACGCCGCTGTCACTGTAGGCCATCTCGGTGGCGCTGTCGGTACTGGTGAGGTCGAGAGTGAGCTGCGGCTCGCCGTCGTTACAGCCCCACGTGACCGCGCTGGAACTGGCCGGAATCGTCGTCTCCCAGAGCTCGTACTCCTCGTGGCTGCTGCCGTTGTAGTAATACTGGGCGACGTAGACGTCGGTTGTGTCGCCGCAGTCGAAATTCCCGGAGATATCCGGCGAGATGTGTAGTTCCCACTGGGCTCCGGACTCGTTTTCGTGCCAGTAGGAGAACTCGTTCGTCCCGCCACCGTTGCCGTAGACGAGCGAAGTGTCGAACTGATCAAGCGGGTGATCCTCGCCGATTCCCGAGGCTTCGACGTAGTCTTCGGTCCCGAACGTCGGCAGTTCGAACTCGCCGGGCGGCCCCGAGATGGTCGAGAGCGTCAGCGTCACTTTCTCACCGTCTCTGGTGACCTCACCCGTCGTCCGCTGTCTGAAGTACGATTCCCACCCGTCGGCGTACTCGCTCTTGACAGTGACGTTGACGGTCCCGGTGCGAATGGGGTTGGTGTAGTTGCGGTAGTCAGTCGAGGCTGTCTCGTCGTACGGTGCACCGACGCCGTCGTCCTCGACGGTCGTCCGGTTCGGATAGACGAGCCGTGCCTGCTGGAGCGGGCGCACGTTCATATCGACGCTCCCGCTCGCCGATCCCTCGCCGTTGACCCGGATCGCCGGCAGCGTCAACGTCGCTCCGCGGTAGTGAAACTCGGGTGGGGAGACCATCCGCGCGTCGCCGTTGCCCTCGACCTGCCAGACGCCACCGCCCTGATAGGCGATGATCCCCGAGTCACTCTCGTAGACGACCTTTCCGAGCGACTCGTTGAATATCACTTCGCTGTGTGGTGGATTCTCCGCCGTGTAGTTGTGATGTGTCACGCGCAGCCAGCCGTCGCCCTCGTGGACGGAGACTGCCCCACCGCCTTGCCCGAGCGAGACGGTCTGTCCGCCCGAGTCGCCGAGGGCGACCATCGCTGCACGAGAGTCGAACAGCGTCATCGAGTTCTCCGCGCGCTGGTACTCGATACTCGACTGAGTGTCGAGGATCCCGCTCCCGCCGATGGCGACGGTCAATCCCGCACCCGCGATGACGAGTGCGAAGATGAGGACGAACCCGATCGTCTCCGACTGGGCCCGCGAGAACGTGTCGGTCATTATATTTGGTTCGTCTCTGGATATGCAAAGCTCTATTGGCCGTTTCTCAGCGATGAGTCTCGGCCCGGATAGAAACCGTCAAGTGGCCCAGCGAGAAGAGGACAGTGGGAACACACGACCGCAAATCTGACTCGCCGTCCGATTGGGCGGCTCCGGGATTGCGGACGTGTCCGGCGTCACGCGCCGACCGCAGCCCTGCTGCAGACGCGCGAATGATAGTGCCCGTTGTAAGTTTGTTCCGGCTCGACCGCACGCCTTCGTGCGGTCTACCGGGAAATCGTTACAACGGACACTATGACGCCACACGCACCAGCGGTCAGTGTCGTTCCAATCAGAACTATGGCACGAATGCACACACGCCGCCGCGGCTCGTCCAGTTCGGACAAGCCCGTGGCAGACGAACCGCCGGAGTGGAGTGACGTAGACGAAGACGCGATCGAACAGCGCGTCGTCGAGCTGGCCGAAGACGGCCACAGCCCCAGCCAGATCGGGCTGAAGCTGCGCGACGAGGGCGTTCAGGGCACGCCGATCCCTGACGTCAAGCTCGCGACGGGCAAGAAAGTCACCGAGATTCTCGAAGAGAACGACGCCGAGGGCGACCTGCCCGAGGACCTCTACAACCTCTTCGAGCGCGCCGTTCGCCTGCGCGAGCACATGAACGAGAACCCTGGTGACCACCAGAACAAGCGCGCCCTGCAGAACACCCAGTCGAAGATCCGCCGCCTGGTCGATTACTACCGCGGCGACGAACTCGACGAGGACTTCAAATACACCTACGACGTCGCCAAAGAGTACCTCGAGTAGATGTCTACCGCCGGTCGATCCCACGAGGACGCCCCCGCCGCCAGCGACGTTGCTGGCCGGCTCCAGACTGCCGGATTCGTCCGGCTGGTCGCGGCCGCCGACGCCGACTCGCTGGCAGCCGCTGGTGTCCTCGCGCGCAGCCTCGACGCCGTCGACACGCCCTTCCAGATCAGTGTCGCACGGCCCTGGGCCAGCGCCGATCGGACGACCGACGCGGACCTGACCGTCGCGCTCGGTCCTGCGGGCGTCGCGGCAGATGTCGCGCTGCCCGGGATCACCGAATCCGCGAGCGCGACCGCGTTCGAGGCGGCTCGCGAACTCGACGCAGACAGCGCCGAGCCGGTGCTCGCACTCGCCGGGTCGCTGACCGCGGACGCACCGACCACGTCCTCGCTCGCCGAGGTCGCAGGTCTCGATCGACGGCCCGGTGTCGCGATTCCGACGGCGGACGTCGCCGATGGACTCGCCCACACGACGCTGACGCACGCGCCGTTCTCGGGCGACCCCGAGGCCGCCCGCGAGGCGCTCTCGGGACTCGACGCCGACGCAGACGACTACGGTCGGCAGGTCGCCTCGGTACTCGCACTCGCAGTCCTCTCGACCGAGACGGCAAGCGAGCGCGCGGCCGAGACGATCGGCCGGGCACTCCATCCCTACGGCGGTGGGCCCTTCGAGACAGTCGACGGCTACGCCGACGTTCTGGAGGCCACAGTCAGAGAGGATTCCGGGACGGCCGTCGCGCTGGCGCTGGGCCACGACGTCCACGACGCCGCGCTCGACGCCTGGCGACGCCACGCCCGCAGCGCCCACGCGGCGATCGACGCCGCGACCACGGGTCGCTACGACGGGCTGTTCGTCGCTCGGGACGACGGCGACGTCCCGGTCGAGACGGTCGCCCGGCTCTTCCGGGACGTCCGCTCGCCCGAGCCAGTCGTGCTCGCGCTGACTGACGGCCGGGTCGCCGCGGCAGCCACACCCGAGGCCGACGTCGATCTCCAGGCGGTCTTCGAGACCACAATCGAGTCCCTCGGGTCCGGAACCGCGTTCGGGACGCCCCGACGCGCGGTCGCCAGCGTCGACGCCGAGACCGCGGACGTCATCATGGCGATCCGGGAGGCGATGCAGGTATGACGCCCAGACTGGTCGTCCGGACCGGCCACGACGATCGCGAGACCGCCGCGGCAGTCGCCGCCGCCATCGAACCGGACAACACAGACGAGATGACGACCCGGGTCGACGGCGAGACCATCGAGACGACGATCGACCGAGAGACGACCGGCGGACTTCACTCGACGGCTGACGACTACGTCGTCAACCTCGACGTCGCAGTACAGTGTACGACTACCAACGACAATCACGATAACACATGAGCGAACGATCCGTATCCAAGCAGAAGCAACAGAAGCGGTGGTACACCGTCCTCGCCCCCGAGCAGTTCGGGCGGGAGGAACTCGGTCAGACACCCGCAGACGAACCCGAACAGCTCTACGACCGCACCATCGAGACGACGCTGGGCGAACTGCAGAACGACGCCAGCGAGAACAACACGAAGCTGACGTTCCGGATCAACGACGTCGGCAGCGACACGGCCTACACCGAGTTCGTCAAGCACGAACTCACCCGTGACTACGTCCGCAGCCTGGTCCGCCGTGGCTCCTCGAAGGTCGAGGCGTTCATCACGGTGCTGACGACGGACGACTACCGCGTCCAGATCCAGCCCGTCGCGCTCACCACGAAAGACGCCGACGAGAGCCAGGAGAAGGCCATCCGCCGGACGATGATTGACATGGTCAAGGAGACCGCCGTCGATCACACCTTCGAGGACCTCATCGACAGCGTCGTCGAGGGTCGACTCTCCTCGGCGATCTACAACGAGGCCAAGACGATCTACCCGCTGCGACGGGTCGAGATCCAGAAGGCCACCCTCGAAGCTCACCCCGAGGAAGTCGCCGCCGAAGAAGAGACCAGCGTCGACGTCGACGAAGACGACGTCACTGTCGACGAGTAACGACTGTTTTCGCCTTCGGATTCGTTTTCGTTCCGCGTCCCCTATTCAGTCACTTCGATCCGACCGACCATCCCGCCGCTCTCGTGTGGGATGCAGAAGTAGTCGTAGGTGCCCGGAACTTCGACGGTGTAGCTGAAGGTTTCGCCGCCGTAGATGTTGCCGCTGCCGTCGTCTCGCCAGGCCTCGCGGGCGGCGTCCTCGCTCTCGAAGCCGCCGGTCGCGAAGAAGTCGGCTCCCTCGGGAAGCGCGCTCTCGTAGGCGGTGACGGTGTGGGCGCGGGAGTTGGTGTTGCGCCAGACGACTTCCGTGCCGACCGGGACTTCGATGGTCTCGGGTTCGAAGGCCATCGAGGACATGCCGATGTCGTAGTCGTCGTCGCCCGCGAGCACGCCGAGACAGCCGCTGGCGAGGGTGGCCGCGCCGGTCGCCAGAAACGCCCGTCGATGCATACTCGACCGTCGGGACCGGATCGTGAAAGGGGCCTCGGTTCGGCCGCCGTGTATCGAACGGACTAAGAGTGCCCTCGGCGAGAGAGCAGGTATGCAGCTCCGGCCTCGCTTCGTCGGTCGCCTCGGCGTCGCCGACGCCGTGACCGTCGCCAATGCGATGCTGGGCTTTCTGGCGGCCGTGGTCGCGACGATCGATCCCGCCCTGGCCGCCCGCCTCATCCTGCTCGCGGGGATCGCCGACGGTCTCGACGGCGTGCTCGCACGCCGCTACGGGAGCACGCAAGTCGGCGAGTACGTCGACTCGCTGGCAGACGTGGCGTCGTTCGGGGTCGCCCCCGCAGTCCTGGTGTTCGCCATCGCCCGCCAGGAGTGGGGACTCACGCTGTCGGAGGTGGCACTAGCCGACGCCGCGGTCCTGATCGTCCCCGCCCTATTCGTCGCCGCTGCGGTCGTCCGACTGGCGATGTACACGGCCTACGATCTGGCCGAGCGGACGACCTGCGGCGTCCAGACGACGCTGGCCGCGACGGTGCTGGCGGCGGCGTACCTCTCTGGAATCGCCGATCCGGCGATCCTCCTCGGCGCGACAGGAGTGTTCGTCTACCTGATGATCACCTCCATCGAGTATCCCGAACTCACGGATAGAGACGCGCTGGCGATGGGTGCCGTCCAGTTCGGGGCCGTTCTCGCGCCGACGCTCGGCCCACGCGTCCTCCCGCGGGCGCTGCTGGCGGCCGCGCTGGCGTATCTGTTGCTCGCGCCACTGTTCTACGCGCCCGAGGGTCGTGCGGACTGATCTGGATAGCGAGTCGAAGGGAAACGCTCTTGGCCGGGACAGCCACACTCACGAGCATGAGCAACGGGGACGACGAAGACGCGCCGGCCGAGGAGACAGCGGCCGAAGAGACGGCCAGCGGGGACGAGGTCGCGCTGACCGACGTCGAGGACTTCCAGTCGCGACTCGACGACGTCGACGCGACACTCGACGACGCCGAGACGGAAGCCGACCTCGACGACGTCGAGGCCACCCTCGACGCCACCGCCGAAGCCCTCGAAGCGGCCGACCTACCCGAACCGGACGACGACGACGAGCAACCGCCCGCCGAGGCCATCGAAGAGCGGATCGACGGCCTCCGGAGCGACCTCGAAGACGCCCGCGGCCCCTATCTCGAAGACGTCATCGAGATCGTCGAGAGCGTCGCCGGGACCATCCGCGAGACGCGCTGGACCGACGACGGCGCTGGCGAAGTCGAGGCGGCCGTGACGGCCTTCCTCGAAGACGTCGACGAGGCGATCGACGCCGACGTCGGGGCGAGCGGCGACGCCGCCGAACTGCTCGATGCGGTCGGCGACACTCTCGGCGGGATCTCGCTCGATCCCGACGGCGACAGCGAGACGATCGCGGCACTCCTTTCGGCCGCTACCGAACTCGACGACGCCGTCGAGGCCGCCGAGGCCTGGGACGACCTCACAGTGCGGGAACAACTCACCGAGGAGGGCTTCTACGACGTCCTCACCTCCGAGCGACGCAAGGACTACCCGCCGGAGTGGAGCGCGGTCAAACTCTACGAGAAGCGGTATCAGAAGACCGGCGACCCCGAAGCCGTCGAGATGATCCTGCTCGCGCTGGAGAAACTGACCTCGGACTTCATGGAGGAGAACTGCCTCGACTCGCTGAAGCGGATCGGTCCCGAGGAGGCTGTCGATCCGGTGCTCCAGCGCGCGAGCAAGCGCGACAAACTCGCCATCGACGTGCTGGGCAAGATCGGCTCCGAGGAGGCACTCGACACGCTGGTGGACTTCATCGACGGCGACGGCGACCCGGCGCTCCAGCAGGCGACACTCCGCTCGCTCGGCGCGATCGGGAGCGAGGAAGCCACCCAGGCCGTCGCGAACCGGCTCGACGCCGACAACCCGGACGTTCGCAGTGCCGCAGCGCGCTCACTCGGCCGGGTCGGTGACACGCGCGCTATCGAGCCGCTCGCCGACATTCTGGCAGACGATCCCGAAGAGAGCGTCCGCGCCAGCGCGGCCTGGGCGCTCGTTCAGATCGGCACCGAGTCCGCGCTCGAAACGGTCTCCTCGCACTCCGACGACTCCTATCTCGTCGAAGCCGAAGCCGAGAAAGTGACGCGCTCGGCCTGAGGTTTATCCCGGAAGTCGACGCTACCGCGTGGTGTGCGTCGGCTCGTCGCCGTGTTCGTCCTCGTCACGCTCGCGTTGACAGCTGCAGCTGGGCCGTCAGTCGGCCAGCAGCCCGACACCGAACGGAACGTTACTGGTTCGCCGGTACCGACCATCACGGCCGTCTACCCGAACCCGGTCGCCGACGGCGACTCGGGCGAGTTCGTCGTCCTCTCGGTCCCGAACGGAACAGACCTCGAATCCTACCGGTTCGGCGACGACGAGGGCACAGTCGAATTACCGAATCGGACGGCGAGCGGCCGGGTCGTCCTCGCGACCGAACCCGAGGCAGTCCCGGAGTCGGTCGCCGGCCCGATCCTCGAGTGTTCGGGCTGCCCTGAACTCGCAAACAGTGGGGAACCGCTCACCCTGCGCGGTCCGAACGGGACACTCGACACGGCCGAGTACGCAGACGCACCAGAAGGAGAACTCTTCTATCCGGGGACCGAGCGACGATGGCGACCGCTCGGTGCGACCGACTTCGAGCCGGTCGTCGCTGGGCCGGGACAGGTCCAGGCGTTCACGCTGCCGGATTCGCCCGACGTGCCGCGCGAGACGCTTGCAGACGCCGACGAGCGAATCCTGCTGGCGGGGTACACCCTCACCGACGACCGAGTGGTCGACGCGCTCGTCGCGGCCCGCGAGCGCGGGGTCGAGACGAGGGTCCTGCTCGATGGCTCGCCGGTCGGCGGGTTGACGAAACCGAGTGCGGACGCGCTCGATCGACTGGTCGCGGCGAACGTCTCCGTCCGGCTGATCGACGGCCCCGCTGCTCGCTACAGATTTCACCATCCGAAATACGCTGTCGTCGACGACGAGGCAGTGGTCCTGACCGAGAACTGGAAGCCCGCGGGTGTCGGCGGAACGTCCAGCCGCGGCTGGGGTGTCGTCGTCGACTCACCGCGCGTCGTCGACGGACTCGTCCGAACCTTTCGTGCCGATTCGGGCTGGAAGGACGCGATCGAGTGGGCGCAACTGCGCGAAAACGAGTCGTTCGAACCTGCGTCCCCGACTGTCGGTCGCTATCCCTCGCGGGTCGACCCCGAATCGGTTCGGGTCGACCGGGTCGAACTGCTGGTCGCACCCGACAACGCCGCGGGTCGCGTCCGAGAGATTCTCGCCAACGCCAGCGACTCCATCAGGATCGTCCAGGTGTCGATCGGCGGCCGCGACGACGTGCTCTTAGTCGAGTCGATCGAAGCCGCCCGTCGAGGCGTCGAGGTAGAGATTTTGCTGTCGAATACGTGGTACACCCGCGAGGAGAATCGACGACTGGCCGACGAGCTTCGAACGCTGGCAGACCGCGAGGATATCCCCCTGTCGGTTCGCCTCGCGGAGCCGGGCGGGCGCTACGAGAAGATCCACGCCAAGGGCGTCCTCGTCGACGGCAACACGACGATTGTCGGCAGCCTCAACTGGAACGCGCTCCATAGGTTGTTATACCATTAACCTGATTACTGTGTATGGTCGCGTCTGGAGACGATCCGAACAGCTACAAAGAACAGTATGAACACGAGATGGGTACCATCACGGAACAAAATGAGGATGGAGAGTATCGTGTTCCGAAGGAACAGGATCGCAAAGATCTTCGACTGTATGCTAATTCCGTTACTGACCGCGTAGACTACAGCTGCGCATTCAACTATGTTGGTCGCCTGCGAAGACTGGCCGAAGTGCTGGATAAGCCACTTAGAGACTGTGATGTGGACGATATCAATTTAGGGATGGCGGACCTGGCTGAAAAAAACAAGGGTGAGGGAGAATCGTATTCGGACGGGACGCGCCGTCAGTACCTGCGAACTGTGGAGGATTTTGGACAGGCACGGGATATCGATGCGCTATCTGATATTGACGTCCCATCGGTTAAGCAAGGAAAAATCGATGAAGAATGGGTGCTCAATAAGGATGAAGTGTGGGACTTAATCGACGCAGCCGATAAACCTCGGACGAAAGCTGTTATCGCGGTCTGTTGGGAGTGTGCGTGGCGCGCAACCGCACTAATGTCGCTGAGGGTTAAAGACTATGAGGCAGTGAATGACGAGTACGGATTACTGTCGGCTCCGACCGATGTCGTTGGGGACAAGGGCGCTGGCGGTGATAAAAAACCGGTAACAGTTGCGAGGGGGTACTTGGACAACTGGTTGAATGAGCATCCACGAAGTGATAACCCCGACGCGGCCTTGTTTTGTAGAACGGATAAGCAGAAGCACTACGGGGAGCATATGTCGTCTGAAGCAGTGCGGAGACAGTTGAAAAAGGCGGCTAGAGACGCTGGCATCGACGAAGATCGCGTTCACGTGCATTGCTTTCGCCACGCCCGGGTCACGTATATGAAAAAATCTCCTGAGTATGGCGATATGGATATTGAGCATACGCTGGATTGGGCTGAAGGCAGCAATCAGATGAAACGATACAGTCACGTATCGCAGGAGGATAAGATCGCGTCTGTGTTGCAGGCCAGGGGTATTGAGGCCGAGTCAGGTACGGTTGAGCCGGAATTTAAGGACTGCCCACGTTGCGGACGGCAAATACCGTTTGACGCTCGAAACTGCCCGTATTGCTCCGTGAGGGTTGATGAGAAGCCGGCTGACTGGTATCCGCTCTATTCTGACTTGATCAAGGAGGATGATGACCCGGTTATTAAGAAGTATGACGGTCTGTCAAGCACGACACCAACGATGCAGCGCCTGCCACGAGACCAATTTATGTGGGTGACGGCGGTGTTCCGGTCGGCTTTATTCGAGCAAACAGATTACATAACTGAATCGCCCGTAGCACACGATAAGATTCTAACAAAGATCAATATCAAGGAGATTTCAGACGATTCAATAGCTGCCATGAAGCATATACTGCTAACGACGAATATTACTGAGAATTATCAAGAACGCCAGGTTGACTATGAGTTGAACGAATCTGAGGAATTTATTGAGGAGTTGCAGAAGAGATTTCCGGAACCGCAGTATGACGGTGATATTGACGCTATGGAACAGATCTACAACGAATTCCTGAACGACGACAGTCGGTAAAGCGTGTGCGGGTATTGACGCCGATACCAGCCATGCTCATTCAAACCGGTCGCTACTCCTCTGGCCCATCGCTACCCGTAGCATCCTCAATTTCCGCTTCGAACCTAGAGAGTAGCCCCATCACAGCGCTGAACGCATCGTGCCGGCCAGTCCGATACTCATTCAAATCGGTTGGAGACACGTCTGTCTCTGAAAACCCCCTGACAGCGTACTTGATCTCCCGAACAGTTTCGAGATCTAGGTTCTCCGCCTGTACCTTTCGTATCTCATCGTCCTCGTCGTTGGACATACTGATGGTGGGATTCAGCCGCGGTAAATGCCTTTGACTTTCGTTGGGCTTCTCCCCGGTGGCTTCAATTCGATCCCCGTCGATTCATACCCGTAATACAAAACACCGGGACGATCGGGACTACGGCGTCTCACGCCTGTGCGCGTACATCGTGGTGTTTTCCCCCGGATGAAGCTCCTCCGTTCGAGTGAGCGCATCACAGCCGGTGTAAGCCGGTTCGCATCCGTTTGACATGCTTTGGCGCAATGTACGCGTTCGATATCTTACCGCTATCGGCGTATCGCTTCCGTCGGTGCCCGGCGGTCGGCCCAACGCGCTTCACTACACCGTCTTTTACCAGATGATGCACGTCACGGAGCGTGTATTTTTCCTCCGATAGATTAGAGGGTTCTTCTACCTCGTCTGGCGGATACGAGTGCAATCTCCGGCCGTCGCCATAGCAGTATACCCGCCTTCTATCGCCATCGAGCAAGAATTCACCCACATTGAAACCCATCACCCCGCCATAGTGGAGAGACCATCCGCGGCCTTTCAATTTTAATGGGATGAACTCATTCAGGCTCGTTACCACGAACTCGAAATTATCGAACGATATCGCGTCACCAAGTGAGAAGTCACCGCTGTATGGATCTAACCTGCCGAAGTTTACTGATTCTGTAAGGTACGGATCCAGATCCTCACGTACGGTGGCAGCCTTCTCCTCATCAAGGAAAACCCAATGAATCACGTACCCACACCGCAACGCGTTTCGGATCCGTGGCAGGACTCGTTGAGCGGATTCCGTGACTATCTCCACGACTCTCCCCTGCATGACGAATGTGGGCTCATCTGATTGGGAATCCGTGCCTTCGATCGGCCACTCCGGAGACCACGCATCACGGTCACGGTCGGAAGTGTCCGATGACGGAATCGGGGCTTCGATTAGGATGTCAGGACGGCAGTCGCCGAGGTACCGTTCAATTACAACCTCGGCTTCCTCGTTGTTCAAACACTCCTCATAAGAGGCGCGTTTGCCCCACAGGTGCTCAACACCCTCGTTGTAGGTGTCAGCATACCGATTTCGGTCGCTATCAGTGATGGGGCGATGTTGTAACGGTGGATGTTCCATACCACCACTCGTGGCTAACTCGAATTAAAAACCATCCACGGAGTGAATGTGAGCAGGCTGGTTACTGTAATATATGAACACCAATCGATTCTCAGCATAAACGATTGGGCAATCTTCAAACAACAGTAGTACACTATATTGGCCGCAGGTACAACGCCAAACCGTCGAACCGAGACCTAGAATGGTAGTTTAGGGTGGTTAACGGTGAACGAACCTCTCCCCGACCCGTCAGCATAGGTTCATTACACTTACTAAAACGTAGGTAAAGTAACTCATTCAGAACTGTCCACGACACATACCGGAGGCAGCACACTACCGACTAACCACATTTCAGCTCCTTCTCTCCCCCGAGTCGGGTTGATTAGGCCCGTAGCGATCATCCGAGCCTGCGATAGATATACCCGAGAAATCAATCTCTTCACAATGTTGTTCGCCGTTGCAACGGTGTTCACTGTCACCCTCGCTATCATCATCGGTGTGAACATCTCCACTCACCTCCTCGGCATCTCGATGTTCCATTTCCTGATCACTACTAGACGGCTCCTCAACATCGTCGGCTTGGATCACATCATGAATGGAGGTCTGTTTCACTTCAGGTCCCAACAGTACCTCGCTCTTCCTCTCACAGAATTCGCTACCGTTAGTCAACGCGGCACACACTTGCTCCCATTCAGAGAGTAGACAAGACCCATTCACACCGACAAAATCTTCGCTGTATGTCCCTGCAGGAGGCTTCTTTGTGCAATTACATTCACCGGTTACGTCCACTACACTCTCCAAGGACTGTGTACACGAGGCCGGGAAGACATTCTGGTTGCTCTCATGACCGAACGACAACGCTACACGCCACTCTTTCGTTCCGCTAGCCCTCTCGTCGAGCTGGACTAATCCGGTGGTCTTCAACGCATCAGCGTGATTCCGCGCTGTTTGTCCGGTAATACCAGCTCGGTCAGTCAGCTCAGACTGAGAAATCGGCTCTCTCGCCTCTATCAGCATGCTCACGATCTTGCCAACGCTCCTCGGCAAATCAGATAGCATGGCATCCGCCGATAATCGTCGAAGGGCCTGCCGAAGGTCTACCGACTCGATATCGCGGGGCTCTGGATTACGATCAAGTTGCTCCAAAGCCTTTGTGACGTGAAACGGCGAGTCAACGATTGCATCCAACACCGATACCGCAGTTTCTGTCATTCGGAGGTTCTTTCGTTCTAATACCCGGGACGCAGCCACAGCGACGTGCTCCCTCGTTACCCCGCGCATCTCCACCGGAACACAGAATTCGGGAGCATCCTCGTGCGTTTCAAGCTCTGCTAATGTTCGTTTGAGAACCGGTTCAAGCCGCACTGCACTCCGTCCTCGGATTACCATCGATCCAATAAGATTACCGGACGGGTCCGCTGCATCAACCTCGACAGTTTCAGCCCGAGCACGGTACTCCGGACGGGGCTCAAACAATTGCCTATACGCGTTGAAATCCTTGTACTGTGACTGTATCGCCACAGAACGCGTTATCGACTCAGCCAAGGCCTCGATTTTCGCGGAATTCAACGAGCCAGGAACTCGGATGTCTCGAATGACATCGATACCAGCTTCATCAAGAAGATGAACGACCGATCCAGCTAACCCGTGAGAATCGCGCACAATCTGCGACACGAGATCAGAACGATCATCAAACTCACCGTTACCGTACTCATATCGCCGGAGCCTCCGCGTTAGTTCCTCAATGTCTTCCCGCCACTCGATAAGCATCTCTTGTACTTCGCTTGCATCAGCGAGTACCTCCTCGGTAAGATAGCCGACTTGCCGGACACGCCGGAGAACACCCGCTGGAACATCGTCGAGAACAGTCGCAAGAGTTTGCTCGTCAAGCGCCTGTTCAATCAATTTGGGGTGCGCTAACGCCACAGCAATACCCACCGTGTAGTCCAAAGGGTTGGTCGCGTGTGCCGATACAGCTACCTCCCCTCGTCCCTTATCCACTGAGACGAATTGTGCCGAACTATCAATTTCCTCAACCCCATCGTTAACAATAGTAACACTCTCGGACGTATACCCACACGCGACGAGCGCATCTCGACTTGACACGCTCATATCCGCGGTCGAGTAATTCAAACCTGCTTGATCAGCAGAATCAGTATCCGGTGCGGTGCCGGTGCTGTGAACGGCGGCCTCCGGCCGCCGCACCCCGGGGCTGCCCTTGCCGTCGCCGCCTGCACGTCTCTGTCGTTGGGAATTTGGGGTTCGATCGCTACCAGATTCGGGCGTCTTCTGCTCTTCGAGCTGCTCTGAAACCGAATCGGCGACCTCACGTCCCGCCTCAAGCAACGTTATTTTCTTTGACTGTGGCGAGCCGAACCGCTCAATAAGTCCGTACTCATCAAGTAGTTCGATACACTGTCGGACCCGAGAGTTGCTAACACTGAAGATTTCGTACAACTCGTGATATGAGAGGGTTCGATCTGGCTCGTTATTCGCGGTGCGGAGAATGTCGACTGATGTCCCCTCAGGGTCAAACCTTGCCAGGGCATCATCAACACGGGCACGCTTACCTCGGGTAGTCTCCCACTCGCTAACATCGGGTAGCTCTTGACGATGGGAATCACGCAGGAACGCCTGAGTGTCCCGGCTAGCAATGAGCCGCACATCCAATGCCTTGCTGAGGATGCAGAGCAGCCGGCAGACATCCGACCGTTGCCCCCGAGCGAGGGATTTGAACGCCGCGCACTCAATTTCAACATTCACCACAGGCGTCCGGACGTCAGTAACACTGTCGAGATTATCTTGGTAGGCGAATTGGAATAACTTAGCCATAGCAAACACATCATCAGTCGTCGAAACTCCGGTCCCGAGCTCTTGAACGATATTAATGAGTATCCGAGCTTTCATTTTCCCGATCGCTGGCCGGTACTCTAACCCGTGGAGCATCTCACGCGGATCGTGACCCATAACAGGTGTATCAGAGATACCCATCGCATCTAACAGCAGATCGAACTCATGCCGACTTCGGTTCACTACGGCATTCCGGGCTGCGATGATGAAGTGATCCTGAATTTTGAAATCCTGGACCAGATTTCTCCACAGGACAGTGACCGGTTCGTGTCCAGTGAGGGTGAGTGTGGCCGAGTCCGCGCCTTGTGCTGTCAGTGTCAGACCAGCGTTCTCCGGAACGGCTACATCAACAATATCCGAGAGTGGTCTTGTCGGTTCATCGGCCACATCAGGGTGGTTCCGATATTCTAAGACATCTCTACTGACGTCCTCTGTGTCGTCGCTATTGCTGTCTCTGGTCATGGTTGGGCTTGTGCCACAACCAACAGCCGGTGCGCACGCCGGTACCGTGCGCCTCGCTTGACAGTACTACGGTACCACAGTTGTCGGTACCACAAATGTTAGCGCCGGATTGTGCATCCTGGTGGTTTCATATCGGATGCATCCGGTGTTGGATTGTTCAATTAGCAGTAAGTGATTGTTGTTTATATACTTCCTCCCTACCGTACCGGACGTATGAAACCGTAGAACATCTAGTTAAAAGTACGTATGTATTTTCACTCGTCTATACCCGGTTTGGCCCAAAATATTACCAGAAAAGACCTGTTGAACCGCCAGTCCAGTGACGCCAGGATCAGATCGACTCTCGGACAATATCGTCCAACTCGATCAGAATCTGCTCGGGAACGAATTGTTCGAACGTCACACTCCCCGCAGAGAATCGAATCGAGATACGTGGATGGAGCCGTTCACCATGCTCTATCGAACTAACCGCCGTAGGGATCGAGATGAGCCCTCCTGCCATTTCTAGTTCTGTGTCTCCCCGATGCAGTAAGTCGTCGACGATCGAGTCAAGACGGACATCAGACACGTTTCTGTCCTCTGATTCTTTGGATCGAACCTCTATCTCTTTCGTGTTGGCTGAAGTGGTCGTATGGCGAAGCTGAAGCGTGGAATAGCCGTCGACGCACGCATCTTCGAACCTCTCACGGAATCCGCTGTCCAAGAACGAGACCCTAGAGGCCTCTTCTAATCCGAGATAGCTCAACACAGCCTGAGCAGTTGCTTCTGCAGTGCCGTCGTCAGAAGCACGAACCGCAAGGAGTCGTGTTCTCGGTTTAAAGGTGGCAACGGTTGTCGGGCGATCTTCTTTTGAGAGTGTGAGCTGTGTCTGCGATCCCGTTTCGGGTACATTACAGACAACGTAGATCCGGTCGTGGTCTCTGATAGCCTTCTGGACTTCAGGGCCATATGCACCCGGAGAGCCGACGTCCCCAACCCGGCCCACCGCGCCATCCGGTGAAACCTTGTGGAGTCCCTCAACGCGATAGTAGTAGATTGTTCGGGCACCAGCGAAGCGTAGCTGTGATGCTGCCCGCCGGAGTTCGATTTGAGAGAGTTCTTCCAGCATCTCAGTGAAGCTCTGGTCGTCAACGTCAATGGAAAGGTCCGCCGCCTGAAGGACACGACGGCGAGCGGCTTTGGAGGGGAGGTCCTGAATAAGCTCTTGCGGTGATAAGTCGTTCTCAGTTGGGTCGATTGGGAGATTCATAATTTGTTACGAGGGATGTCTGTCTAACTACCAGGATAATGTTTATACTTGTCTGATTTATTCATGGTACCAACAGAATGTCCGCTCCTTCCTTTGACAATGACCTCCGAGATACCTTGGAGGAAAAATTAGAACCGCAAGCATTGCGGGTATTGTTAGATATTCTGGAAGGCACCAAGAAAGAGGATCCGAAACACTACTTCGGATCTAATAGCCGTACTTCAACAAACGCCAGGAAGCTAGCTAGAGCACTTGCGAGTGATCATCCAGACGAAGCTCAGCATTTTTTAGATATCCGTGAATCCGAATTCTGCCCAAAAGAAATTGCAACTAACACCGCTCGTAAATTCTTAGTCGATAATACAGAAGTTGACCAAGATAGTGCGGAGGCTGCAAGCAAAGACTTCGACTTATTTCTTGCACTCGTCTATCACCAGTTCTATGATCGAGATGCTGGAGAGCTGAATACAGAATACGATGTCCTCCTTGCTAAATCGACTATCTTCAAGAACAACAATGAGACGGTCTACTATTACGATCAATCGCTCCCACTTGATGAAGTTGAGACTCGTATCCATTCATACATCCGTAGAGCGAACGGGCCAGATGACCGCCCAAAGACGGCAAAGGCATTCCCGTCCGAGGAGACAGTAGTTCTAAAACTCTATAACGAAACCAGCGAAACCCGGAAAGCAGTTTTCAAGTCACGGTTAGGTGAGAACCAGCCAAGTGGGCTACCAGAAGTCACCCATCAACCAAACTTCAATGTGAAAACGATGCGTTTGAAGGCTGAAAATCTCGGTGATGAGGCTAAGATCACCTTCGCTAAGAGTATAGACAGTTGGCAGAACGATCTGGAGCTATTCCTGGAAGAGGCCTTTGGCATTCGTGGCGGTGTGGACTCACTTACTCAACGGAAACTAGGTGGAGCCAGCCAGATACTGGAAAGCGCAAAGGAAGTCGCGGAATCCGACTCCAGTGATGAAACCGATGTTAGCGATAGTGTTGGGGGGATAATTTCTGAACTTGCCGAGGAGACAGTAGATCAAATGAAGGCGGACAACACGATTCCAGAAGAGGGTGTTGAGGCAGCTAAAAAACGATTCAAATCAATTCAATTGCAGGGAGTACGGGTCCGGAACGACGGCGATACACACATTGCAGACTTTGTTCTCCGTTCTCAGGGTGGTGTTCAAGATACCACTGATGAAGTTGACGAGATGGAGGAAAGTCTCATGGCACTTTTGGCTAAGGCTGATAAAGAAAATATCAATTTGATTTTCCGAGGTACTGGACTGGATGGCTCAAACGAGGAGTTCGAGGTATACAGCGGTAATTGGACAACCAGAAGCCGTGGAATACCGCCAGAGGCCATCACCGCTTACGATTCACTGTTTGAGACCACTATCGATGAATAGAACCGAACTCGACGCTCTTTCCGATTTCCTGCAAACCGGGATCCAACTGACCGCACAACAGGTTCCCGAGGACCTCGCCAGTACACGATTTCTCTCAGAAGTACATCCTACACCGACCGTCTGTCCACGCAATAGTTGTGATGCAAGGGTTAAGCAGGAGGTAGCCGCCGAAGAAGGATTTCGGCGTTTCATTTGTCATCGAGGCTGCGACGAAACACGTTCAGTAGATGAACTCACCAAGTACAAGATTGAATCAGATACAATCCTGTCCGACCTCTGTAATCAACTTGGCATAACACCGGTTGGGGATTCTGAGGATGACGATCTTCCAAAGTACGTCTCACAGCAAACTGAAGAGGGTATTGAGGTTTGCCTCATTGGAAATCCTCATCGTTACGAGTCAACCGTTGAGGAGCTCATCAAACGAGCACTCAAGAACCAGCGAGTACTGGTGATGCTCACTCCAGCGGATTCAATTAGGGATATTGTGGAAGTTTCCCGATACTATCCGTTGGGATCACTGATCTGTCCTCTTCCGCTCACTCTGCTGAGTAAGGAGCAGAAAGTGAAGTCAATCGTCTCTAACGCCGGTTCAGCACGAAAGCGGGTTGAAGATATTCTAGAGGAACAAGGACTTTCGTTAACAGGCACATTAGACCAGCTCGGACAAAACCCGGCATTGATTGAGGCGGCCTTGCTGTACCTACAAGTTCTTCGGGAGGAATCAAGTAGCTCGACCGGTCTTGGTGCCGAGTTCGAACAGGTTTGTAAAGCTGCGTTCGCTTCAATTGGAATCGCTACGGATCTTTCGTTCGGGGGTACCGCTGACCGAGGTGAGAGACTTCCAGATATTGTTCTCGGGCTCGACCCGGACCCCACGAGAAGTAACGAGTACTCCAAGGCCCTTGGTCTCGTAGACGCCAAGTCAGGTAGGAATGCACGGTTCTCTTCTGAAAAGATCGCTGGAAAGCATACTGAATACCTGAAAGCCGCACGTCGCTCAGAAACATACCGAGGTTGGCACCTCTGCCACATCTTCGTCGTATTCGACATTGATGGGTACAAGGAGATTGACTGGTTCGACGAAATTCGTGATGCGTACGAAGGATATGACGATGACGTGACGATGGTGGTGTTGTATGCTGATGCATTGAGAGAATTAGTTGCTGCTCACCGGAACCTGGTCGAGGCCTCCGAGTTGAAACGCTCACAAGGCAACCTCAGCCGAGTCGTTCGTCCACTGTTTGATCATCAGGTCCATGACGCGGATTGGGTCTCGGCCGATCTTCCTTCGATGGTCCGGGTATCCCGTGAAGAGCCTACAAAGCGCGAACAGAGATACATCCGTGACTATGATCGCCGGTCCCAATTGTTGGTCGTCACAGCTGATATGGTAGATTCGCATCTCCAGGCTGTTCAGGAGGACGGTGATGAATACGAGCGTCTGTTAGAAGCATATACAGACTAAGCAAACCTCCGGATGTATGGCGAGTCGTTAGTAAAGGATTCACTGTTCGCGTTATGCCGTTGTAGCGAAGAGATCGAGCAAGCAGGCCGAATAACCCACAGTTCAGGGCTACTACGAGGTTCAATTGGTGGTGTCGATAGTCAGGGTGTCGGTTCTTTCGTATCCGGGTCAGGCAGAAGGCTTCGATGGGAACTCATCTAACAATTCGATTGCCTGCTCTAATTCGCTCTCCGACTGTGGATAGACCGGTAATGGGCTCTCACTCTCCGGTGCAACCGGAACCTTGACCTGCTCACCGTGGTCGAAAATTCCGAATCCGAACAGTCGAAGCTGCTCAGACTCATTTGGTTGCGACCACTCGATGAACTTATAGTCAGTAATCTTGCTTCCGTTGCCGTAGCAGTCTCGGTAGGTCTGAACCGTATGGTTGGTTCGTGAACTCTGCTGCGCACCGAGAGAGTCCGCACCGTCAGTCCCCTCTGTGAGACGCTTCTGTATCTCACCTTGCCACCGGTCGCAAACTGAGTTATCGTCGTGTTTCACACTCGCTTCCGGTGATGAGAGTACATGGTCAACTGTTGCCTTCAGCAAACGGAGAGACTCGTATAGTTCAGTAACCTCAGATCGAGGCGGAAGGTCAACAGGGAAATCATCGAGTCGGTCTGCTGGAAGTACGATACCGTTCTCGACGTCGTACCGGCGCTCCACCTCCATCGTTGTTAGCGCTGCAAAGCCGGCGGTGCCGATTCCAGGGCTCCAAACCTTGTCAAGCTCAGCAGAGAGATCCTCAGCAATCTCTACCGGCTTGTCTCCCGGAATGCCGAAGGTCTGCGTGTCCGCGTCTGACGTCTTGAGATAGATGAATTCTTTGTCAGCCCCGAGTACCTCTCGTTCGCTGTCTTGTCCGTCATCGTCATCGAACGTAGCTACTTCACGAAGATACCGAATCTGGAGATCTGCACCGAGAGCGATCTCTAGTGAGTTCTCGCCGTCGTGAACCAGTTCGCTGTACTCCAGGATGGTCTCAAAGCTGTATCCGGCAGCTTCAGCGATTTCCTGTGTCAATGGCTGTAGAGTTGCTGTGGACTGATCGAGGATTGAGGTAATCCATTTCGCCGTTTCACCGGTGTACAGTTCCTCGACTCCGTGGGTCTGCACGATTTTTCTTGCCACCTGAACGCGGTCTTCGACAGAGAGATCGTGGTATACCTCTCCTGGCATGTCTTGGCCGATTATCTCGCCACCAGTTTCACCGGAGTTTTTCGTCGAGAGATGACCGAGGTCGTAGAGGAGGAAGAATAGCTGGTCTGGAAAGAATTCGCCAAGTTCCCGGCCGCTACTTTTTACAATCTCGGCTCCCCGGTCAGTGACCTGGAAAGTATTAATCGGATTTTCGTCGCCGGAGGCATGGAGGTAGTAGCCCCCGTCCTTTCGCCGTTTCAGTTTCGGCACGTGTCTAAATGGTAACTACGGAAGATAAACTTGGGGCACCGGGCCAAATCGTCAAACGCGAGCAGATGGTTTACGGCAGAGTCTTGGATGGCAGTTACGTATTTTTATATGGTTCCTGCAGAAATGCCTGGTAAGGCTGACTCATGTCTAAGCAGGATCAATCTGAGAAGTCGGAGGGACGCCCTGGACTCCCCATTGAACGTGGTTTTCCTATTGAGAGGGTAAATGAAATCGCAGCAAAAGAAGGACGAGCCCGTCAGCACTACCGTCCAATCTACACGATGCATAAGTGGTGGGCACGACGACCAGGCTGTCTCTTTCGCGCAATCTCCCTTTATTCGCTTCTAGACGAGAACACTACAAGTGGCGGTGTCAGTGTCTACGAACCTGGCGAGAACCAACAACTTGGCAGTAATGGACTAGACGAGAATGATCTCATAGAGGCGATTGGGAACGTCAATATGGACGACCCTGAATCGCTGTGGGACTTCTACTCGAAGGATGTCCGGATTAAGGACAAGAAGATTTTGGATCCCTTCATGGGTGGTGGGACGTCCCTCGTCGAAGCATCACGCTTTGGCGCTGATTCAGTTGGTATAGACCTGAACCCCGTCGCATGGTTTATTACAAAGAAGGAGCTCGACAGCGGTGAAACCGACGTCGAAGAACTGGAGAATGCCTTCGACCAGGTCAAAGAAGACATCTCCGAAGAGATTCTCCAGTACTACCGGACTGAATGCCCAAACGGTGACCACGACGCTGACGTGATGTACAATTTTTGGGTTAAGGAGCTCGACTGTGTCTCTTGCTCACACACTGTTCCTCTGTTTAAGGATTACCGTGTTGCCGCCGGCCGTTACGAGAACAGTGATAAGTATAATGTCCTTTGTCCGGACTGTGGAGCCGTAACTCTCGTTGATGACTGGCAAGAAGAGAGTCAATGTAATGAATGCGGTCATGGGTTCATTCCAAAGAACGGGAATGTCTCCCGTGGTGGTTATTATAATTGTCCTGAATGCGGTCAGAAGGAGTCCATTACTGACGCGATCCAGGAGTTAGATGGGTACAACCTTCGTATGTATGCTATCGAATACTATTGCAAAGAGTGCGATCAACAGGGACTGGACAAAAGTAAACAAAAGGGGTACAAACAGGTAGAAGCCGAAGACAAACAACTCTTTGAAAAAGCGAAGAAGGAGTGGCAAACTCGCTCTGATCTCCACGATTACGTCCCCGATGAGGATATTCCGCCAGGACATATGACGTCCGAGCGGAATCCAGTATTTGACCACGGTTATGAGGTATGGACAGATATGTTCAATGAGAGGCAGTTACTTTCCCTCTCACGTTTGCTTAAGAGCATTGAGTCAATCAATGATAAGAACCTACGTGAGCTTCTGCTTCTCGCATTTAGTGATTCTTTGAATTTCAACAATTCATATACTGGATACCAAGCAAGCACAAATAAGATCCAACACTAGTTTAAAACGAACTCATTTGATCCCCCTCAGAAACCCTGCGAAGCAAATCCTTGGGGAACACGCTATGGGATGGGTAGTTTCCAAAAGACATTCCAACTCGTTAAGAAAGGTGTTGAATATGCAAACAATCCTACAGAGCGTCACGTGGTTGACGGAGACACTGTAGAAACAGATCAATTTGCCCAATCAATAGGCTCGAATTCTGAAGTTTATCATGGTGATATGAGAGATATTGATGCTGAAAACGAGTATGACGCAGTCATCACGGATCCGCCATACTATGATAATATAATGTATTCTGAAGTGTCTGATTTCTATTATGTATGGCACAAAATACTGCTTGAGGATGAATATCCTGGATTTGATCAAGAAATGACTCCGCGTGCTGACTCCATTGTCACGAATCCCTATCTAGATAAGACAGCTGAAGACTTTGAATCTGAGATGGGTGAAGCGCTTGATGTCATCAATCGCGCGCTCAAAGATCATGGAATGCTCGCCTTCACGTACCATCACAGCGATGAAGAATCATGGGGAGAACTCCTTGAATCTCTTTGCGATAATGACTTTGAGGTGACAGCGACGTATCCGATTAATTCGGATCTGCACAAATTCATCGGCGGTGAATCAGTCGCCTTTGACATTGTGATTGTAGCCCGACCGATGGAAGATCCACAACCAATTTCGTGGGACTCTCTGCATCGGCGTATTGTTAGAACCGCCAGAGAGACCCGCGAAGCACTCGAAGAAAATCGAGATCTTACAGGTGGCGACATTGGCGTCATAGAAATGGGGAAATGCTTCCAGGAGTACTCCAAGCATCATGGTGAGGTTCACCGTGCTGGTGAAATAATGTCGGCAAAGGAAGTGGTCAATGAAATCTATGACACTATCCAAGACAATGACCGTGGCGAGCAGGACATTTATCGGGACCTGCTTGAAGAAGATAAACCAACGTATAACGACCTGAAAAAACATCTCAAGCGATCAGATGCCTCGGAAAAACAGATGAAAGATATGCAGCTATTCCGTGTGGATGACGGCGATCTCATTTTATGTTATTGGGATGATGAGAAACGCCAGGCATACGTACAGGGTAAAGTTGAGGAAGACAATGGTGACCTAACAACTCTTGACAAAGCACACTTCGTTCGCTACCGCTTCGAGCAAGGGAAATCCACTAGCGATTACCTTGAACAATGGGACATGGACGAACTTCAGGAACTCTGTGAGGGGCTGGCTGAAGCGACCAGAGACGAAACATATCTGAAGATGATCGGTGTCGACACCTCCCTTTCAGAGTTCTCCGACGACTAATCTTCTTCCTGCTTCTGCTGCCAGATGAGCCCACTAGGTGATAATGCTCACTTTCATAAGCCAGTCAGCCATCCCTTTGGATATACATGAGTGCGGAAGGAACTCTCGATACTGAGATCGACGATATACTGACGCTCAGTCAGGAACTCACGGAAGGTGACGGCCTCATCAAGGGCCAGATTCGCCTCTACGACGTCGATAGTGACGAAGATACGCTGGAATCCGATGCTGGCCGCTTTTTTAATCGTACACTGCTGACCGACGGCTTAGAGGACTCTCTGAAGCGACTCCGAGACACGCTCCAAGGCGAGGACAACACGCGCATCCACGAGATGTATGGTCCGTACGGAACCGGGAAGTCCCACCAGATGGTGGCGATGTACCACTGTTTCAATTCGCCCGACGTCGTCGAGAATTGGGCTGACGGACGGGTCGAAGGACTCGATGGAACTCTGCCGCGGGACGCTCTTCCGGTCGTTGTTTCTCTCCAGAAAGAGCAGTCCGAGTATCTGTGGGAGCCCCTATTCGACGCGCTGGACTACGAGGTAACCGAAGCGGACTATGACGACGAGGGTGGCTACCCGACTATCGACGTGATCGAGGAGGCCGTCGGCGACCGGACGGTCGCCTTCTTCATGGACGAACTGGAGGACTGGTTCGGGTCACTCGAAGGACGCCGGGAGAGCGCCAACAAGGGGTTCTTGCAGGCACTATTGGAAACCACCTCTCGCACGAATCTCTTCGCCATCGTCTCTGTGCTACGCGAAGGATCGGACGTCCACGACATCCTCTCCCGTCAGACCCGGGTTGAGGTGAACATGTCCAACCAGGTAGATATCAAGGACGTCCTGCGCCACCGGTTGGTCGAACCCGAATCCGTCGATATGCGAGCAGTGGAGGCGCTTGTCGACAAATACATCGAAGCCTATCACGGGACGGACTACGTCGATATGCCTGACGGCCTCCGTGAGGAGATGCAGGATACGTACCCGTTCCACCCGGAGCTTATCGAGTCGCTCAAAACACGATACTTCGCCGAGACTGAGTCCGGTGCGACCCGGGGGATGCTTTACCTCTTTGCGAAGGTGCTCGTAGACAAGCACCAGGAGACTGATCTCATCACCCACGGTGAGGTTGATGCGGTCGAATACAACGACGAAATCGGACGGATCAACGTTGCACATGCCCGTCCCGATCGCTGTTACGACGACATCGTCGACCGGCTATCCAATACTGATATCACCTTTGGGCGGCCAATTCTCAGCACGGTTCTCATCTATTCGCTTACCCCTGGACTCGCTGAGGGAGCGACGACATCGGACATCATCATTGGAACGTACCACGCGGGAGATCGCATCAACGACATCATCGTCGACCTCGAACGGCTGCAAGGCGAGGTGTATCACCTCTGGCGTTCGGATGATCGGTTCGTCATCAGAGAGGACGAGAATCCCCGGTCGTTAGTGAAGAACGCTGCCCGCGACGTCGAGGACGAGGACGCGATGCAGCTTATCGGCGATACTGTGGAGTCGGTGTTTGGCTCGGGTGCATATGCGGTGGGCTTCAACACTGAGGATGAACTGGAGAGTGTCCCGGATAGTCAGAATATCAAGGTGGTGGTGAAGAACGGACCGTGGAGCGAGGATGAGGTCGGCGAGATCATCAAAAATCAACCGGCAGGTCGTCAGTGGCGGAATACACTGGTGTTCGTCCAGCCGAAAAATGAAAACACGATTTCGACGACCAAGCAACAGGAGAAATTCCTTGGTAAAGCGAAGGAGGTTATCGGCGCGAAGCTCCGGCAGGACGACCCGAGCCTATCTGACGAGATCCAGTCCGACATTGAAGATCTCCAAGGCGAGTATGCTGATGACCTGGAAGACCGACTGGAGAGTGCCTACGGGGAGGTCATCGACGGTGACAACCTGCTGAGTGCGTACGACGATGCGGCGGAAATGTCGCTGGAGAACTTCACTGCAGCAGAAGACGAACTAGACGCGAGTAACATAGCTGCGGCAGCCGAAGCCGATCCTTTTGACCTCCAACGAAACGTCTGGCACATTGTCCAAGAGCGTTTGAATAGCCGGTCAGAGACGACCATCGATGACGTCTATGAGAAGTTCCTGATGGACCCGACGTATCCGATTCCGGGTAGTGTTCAGGCCGTGGTTGACGCAGTCGAAGATGGGCTTGAGGAAAAATCTGTCCTCGCACACGATGGGACGGGATTCCAGAGCGAGATGGACAATCTCAATCCAGATTCAGTTCTGGTGCTCAGTGAGAACGTTGACAGGTGGTCGGTTGACGATATCGAATCGGAACTCCAGCGGAACTTCAGCGGCGGTACGAAAGAGGTCGATGTGGGAACGTTCGAACTCGAAGTGCTAAACCGAACGGATGTGTGGGTCGACAGTGACGACCCTCATGACGACATTATGCGGGCGGTCGGACGACTTGCCAATGAAGACCAATACGTCCTGGTCAGCGGGAGCGAGGTAATTACGAAAGCGCGCTCGGACGCCACACTCCGTGATGTCTCAGATGCGAATAGAATCGGTTCCAGTGAGGTTCAGAGTCGTATCCAGGAAGCCATTGAGGCTGCTGGTGAAGCCGATACTGGTCAAGTTCTGACCGCGATTCGTAACGACGGAGAAGTCTACCTCCCGTCGGAAGAGACTGAAACAGCGTTCACCGGAGCAGTAAGTTCGCTCCTCGGCGACGGGTACCGGATCAAAACGATGGGCGACTATGTGAGTTCTCTCGGTGACCGAGATCCACTGTCGGTCGTAGTTGTTCCTATGGTACCCGACGAAGTTGGGGATACAATCCTCGACTACATCGGGAATCTTGGTGTGGAGGATACCTTTGAGGTCGGCGATGTACAGTCCGAGTGCGCATCTGAGGAGTCCGATGCAGCGATTCGGCATTTCCTGTTGGACAATCTCGGTGAGGACAATCCCGAATACGAGTTCAAGTCCACGAGGACACAAGATCCGACTGATTGGTTCCCGGGCATCGGTTTCCGCATCCCCGATGCCGATGAATGGGAGTTCCTCTATGAAGGGGAAAGTCTGTCAGATCTGCTCTCCAAATGGCAGAATTCGCATGAGTCCGGTACAGTCACCTACGGGTCGGTGTCGTTTACTGCACAAAATGGAGACGCGGCTCCCGAGACGCTCCAGAACGTGGCGAGCTTCGACGTAGGACATACCGAACTGCAACTGACAGACGGCCAGTCGCACGAGACTGTCGCTGACTTGCTAGAGAAGATCCCGAGCAGTGCGACTAACATCGATATCACGATCGAATTCGAATGAGCCCGAGGTTCAAATACGAGTACGCAGGCATGAGACAGTATGTCTGATTCAGACCCGGATCTGCCGAGTGAGCGCCCCATAGAGCGGGGGTTCCCGATCGAGCAGGTGACGGAGTTGGCTACCCGTGAAGGGCGTGCGAAGCTCTACTACCGGCCCTTAACTACGATGCACAAGTGGTGGGCGGGAAAGCTCGGGAGTACCTTCCGGGCAATTTGTCTCTACACGCTGCTGGACGACCCTGGCCGGGTGACTGTCCAAGATGATACCGTCGGCAACGCATCACTCTCGGCATACACACCCGGTGATGACGATGATGAGTACGATCTGAGTGAGCTAATTCAGGCAGTAGATTTGGAGAAGCCAGACGCACTTTGGGACCTCTATCACCGGGATGTACAGGTTGAAGACGTCGAGGTACTCGACCCATTTATGGGAGGCGGGACGAGTCTGCTGGAAGCTTGCCGATTCGATGCGTCTGTTACGGGGGTTGACCTGAACCCGGTTGCGTGGTTCGTAACAAAGAAAGAATTCGAAGCGCATGGGGTCGAGATCGATGCACTACAATCGGCGTTCGAGCGCGTTGAGAACGAAGTTGCTGCGGAACTCACCTCACAGTACGAGACCGACTGCCCACACGATGGCGAGCACATCGCTGATATCGTCTATGCCCTGTGGGTTCGGACGCTTGACTGCATCTCCTGTGGTGAGACGATCCCGCTGTTCAAGGACTATCGTGTGGCGAAGGGCAGATACGCTGATAGCGACCGATACCATGTCGTTTGTCCCGACTGCGGCGGGATTTCTCTTACAGATGATCTTTCGTCGACCTCAGTCTGTTCGGAGTGTAGCAACGAGTTCGTTCCAGAAAATGGCCCGGTTTCACAGGGCGGAAAGTACGGCTGTCCTTCGTGCGGATTGAAATACCCGATCGTCGATGCGATTGCAGACGGTCAGTCGTACTCTGAGGAACTCTTTGCAGTCGAGTATTACTGTACTGAGTGTGATGATGAGGGGAAGGACCGTTCGGTCTACAAGGGATTCAAGAAGCCCTCAACTGCAGATAGAGAACGATATAAATCTGCTTCAGACCGGTGGCAGACAGACGGCCCCCTCCAAGAATACGCCCCGGAGGGCCCTATTCCAGAGGGGGCAATCACAGCTGCATCGCGCATCAGTGGAAACGACATCTTCCGTCATGGCTTTCAGAATTGGCAGGATATGTTCAACGATCGCCAGCTCTACTGCCTGTCAACGCTCCTCCAGGCAATCGATGATATAGATGATCAACAGATTAAGGAGTATCTCCTGTTAGCGTTCAGTGACTCATTACTGTTTCAGAACAGCTTTGGCCGGTATAATAGCGCAGGGCGCAAAATCGAAGGCATTCTTGGTCGAAACTCGTACACCCCGCGAGGGACCTACGCGGAGAACAACGTTTGGGGGACTCGTGCAGGGCGAGGGACCTTCACCTCGACATGGGAAAAGATCATTAATGGAGTCGAATTTGCGCACCGCCCGACAGAGCGGTACGTGAAAGGTGGAGAACTGGAGGAGACTGATTCGTTCGAGAAGTCGGTTAGTGGTGACTACACACTTCACCAGGGGGACATGCGCGAGGTTGACCTCGATACAGAATACGATGCGATAATCACCGATCCACCGTACTACGAGAACGTAATCTACTCTGAGGTCTCTGATTTCTTCTACGTCTGGCAACGTCTTCTCCTATCCGAGGAGTATGACTGTTTCGAACAGGAGACGACTCCACGCCAGGAAAGTATCGTGTCGAATCCTGCAATCGGGAAAGACGACGATCAGTTCGAATTGGAACTCGGCGAAGCTTTCTCTCGAATGAGAGAGGTGCTCTCTGACGACGGCATCCTGGCATTCACGTACCAACATGGTGAGGCTGAGTCGTGGGGGCCACTCCTCGATGGACTCTGCGGATCTGGATTCGACGTCGCCGCAATGTACCCGGTTTCGGCGAACGCTAGTGAGCTCTTCGGGGACGATAAACTCAACTTCACCGTAGTGGTCGTCGCCAAGCCCGCTGACACTCGGGAACCGATAAGTTGGTCATCGCTTAGGCGTCAAGCCCATCGCTCCGCGACTGAAGCTCGCAAACAGATTGAAAATAGTGACCAGTCGATTTCAGAAGGCGAGATGGGGATCGTTGAGCTAGGCCGATGCTTCAGAGAGTATTCACAGTACTACGGAAAGGTCCATCGTGAAGGCAGCGTGCTAGATTCTACGGAGATTGCTGCTGAGATGCATGGGCTTGTGGCCGGGGACGTGACGCCCGACGAAATATATCTCACTCTGCTTGGGATGGATGAGCCGACTCAAACTGAACTGCACCGGCTCTGCTATGGCACCGATGTCTCTCCTGAAGAGGTTCGAGAGAAGGGTCTGATCCGAGATGAGGATGAGTTTGCGATACTGGACTGGAACGATGAAGATCGTGTGGCGTATTTAGAATCTACCGCAGAATCGGACTTAACAGCTTTAGACCGGGTACAGCTGCTCCGTTGGTATGCCTCGCAAACCGGGGAGATTTCCAGTCAGAAGCAGCAGATTGAAGAAACGACTGAGATGGTTGAACTCACAGACGACCTGGCAGCACTTACGAATGATGATGGATACAGATCGCTCCTCCATGACTGACCACCCGAAAAACCGTCGCGGAGATATTCCAATCTATGAATGACATCGACGCAGTTGCCGGAATGTATAATGTCATGGAACAAGGTAAGTGGAAAACCGCTGACTACCAGCTACCCATTGAAGAATTTGTATCCTGTCTTGATGAGCGAGACCTGCCGAAGGAGGTCTGTGTTGTCGGATTAGAGACGGCACTTTCCGAGGAAGAAGAGCTGCGTAAACGCCTTGTTTCAGTCATGCGGGCTGAAATGGACTATCTCAACAACCGGCATCCTCTGCCGACGATTCAGTTCACCTTGGATGGGAATTTCCAGAGCGTTGGAAACACGTTCGAAGTTGCGATCGGCGGTGAATTCTACTCGCTTCAGGAGATCTTTGGACGACAGATCAAACGTCGACGTGACGGATGGCTCGTCACCCCGTTCAGAGTGTGAGCTCAACAACTATATCAGTGATAACGATTCTTCCAATTTCGTTATCGAGCCATCCTGTTCTTCTCTGAAGAAATTCAAAGTGATCGTGCCGTAGTCGCTTTCGCCATTGGGAGTATAGACCGGAACACAGGTGGTCTGATCTTGTGGATACATTGGACGGTCATCATCGTCCTTCTTGTTGCATCTCTCAATAATTCTGGATTTTGTCCACCCCCCACCGTTCTCAAGCTCTAATTTTCCAGGTCCTTTAGTTGAGAATGAGATTGCCGAAATTACTTTTGACGCAAACGTAGATGGGTTGCTAATGCCGAACGGGCCGTCAACCTCTGTAATGGTCGCAAGGTCTTCTTCGGAGACGCCTTGGAGACAGAGCATTCCCTCCCGTACTGCATTGAAAACGCCGATTTCTGGATATCGAATCTCAATCGTCTCAAGGAGATATTCGTGGAGTAAAGATTCGTAGGAGTCACAACTAAATCCACCATTTGGTGAGAGAATATCGACCGACGCATCAATGTTATTGACTGCTAACGTCGCCCGGTGAAATTGCGGGCAAAGAAATCCCATCCGGTCGGTTTCGGTGAGATAGGCATAGGAAAACATCCGGGACCGAGAGTTTGTTTCGTTGGCGGGGTTTTTGCCTTCCTGGTAATACTTTGAATCCAAGACGGCAAGCGTCACATCATTGTCTACGATCAAGTGATCTGGATAATAGCTTGCCTGATTGTTTCCCTCAAATGGCTCTATCGGCGGCTCTGCATCGCATTCAACTCCCGTGAGCTGGTTGAGGTAATCTATCTCTGCAATGGATTGGAGGCCACGCTCCAGGACTCTTTGGGAATAATCCTCGAAGAGGGCGTTCATGCTAAGTGCATAGTCCACAAGTAGTTCCTCGGGGCCGCTTCCAGTCTGCGCAAGTAGTGTAGACGCTAGAACAGAGTGTGCCGTATGTAGCGCACGCTGGTAGTAGTGACGTTGCCGAGGAAGGGAATTTAGCGTCAATTCCCTGTAGTCACCTAACCGCTGCTGTCGACTCTCGATTCCGAGGTCTTCCATACTTTCGACCTCTTGATGGACCATAGAGAGGAGCGCCCCATGGCCAGGATGCTGCTCCTCCTCAGAGTCTCGGTGAAGGAGACGGAGAAGGAGCTTACCCGCCATATGAATGGTCTCGTTGACGACGTTGCTGTAATCCACTTGCGTCTCAATCCAAGCGGGTTCCGGTTTCCCGGCCGCTTGATTCATCAGCGTTTGAGACATATCGATGGATCCGATCCCTTCGAAGCCGTTTCGTCGATGAATGTTGAAATCCCGGATAAATCCTTTTCGTTTGATCGTACGGACACCGTGGATGTAATTAATTGCCAAGATAGCAATAATGCGGGAAGCTTCAATACCTCCCGAGGTCAGATCTTCAAGCGGAATCCCATAAGGAGTCTTTGTGCGGTCAATATCGTAGACCGTCAATAACATCCGAACAACATCGCCCCACTCAATTTTCGGCTCGATCTGTACACTCATCCCGGGTACGAGACCGACGATGCCGATGACGTCTGAAGGCTCAACGTGGAGTGTGTCCTCCGCAACCCGAACCGAGAGTACCTGTAGTGAATCGTTCTCTTTGTCCGATGCATTTGACCGCAATCTGGCTCGGCGCTTGACGAATCGGGCATCATCCCGCTGGAAATTCGCCGCCTGGAGCTCTTCCCGAATCGTAGCCGGATCACAGTTCTCAATGACTAGCTTTCGATCCTCCTGAACCGTGCAAAGGGATGTCCCGTACTCGTACCGGACTGCGTCACTCATAAGCGTTGACGCCCATCTCACGCTCCTCTGCTTCGGCTTGCCGACGAGCGAGATCTGCGGGGGCACTCAAATCGAATGAAAACTGATCGTCAAGCGATTCGTAGTGGCTTGCCAACCGGTTGATCTGCGGTAGTGAGGCAGTGTTCAAAAGTCGGGGCGCGATATAGGTCGCAAATGCCTGTCCGACCGCAATGCTTGCTTCTCCCGAGTACGGCCCACTTGGCTTGCAGGCGTGCTTCAGGAACTTCGTCACGTCGATATAGTGCATCGGACCGAACTCCATAATTCCACCCTCGGCACTCGTCGTCGTGCCCTCATTGATCCCTCGGTGATGGCGCTCGAACAGAGTATGTAATTTTCTGAGGTCGAGATTCAGGTCCGGGCCTGACTCTAGTTCGCCAATCCAGTCATCGAACAATGCTGCTCGATCATCGTCGTCGTAACGACTCAACTCGATCATTGCGAACCGTCGGGTGATAGCGTTGTCAAGCTCATTGACAGTCCGGTCAGACATATTCATCGTGCAAATGAGCTTCAAATCGTCGGTCAAGGTGAGTCCATCTCCATTGTCATCACGGAAGATCACCTGTTGGTTGTCTTCGATAGCCGTGTACAACGGACCGAATACTTGCGAGATGTCGGCGCGGGTGATCTCGTCGATAATGACAGCGTAGTTGTCGCCGTAGCGCTCAGCTTCTTGGATTCCGCGGGAAACACATCCTGCGCGCCGGTGGTACGTGATTTCGCCGTCATCTGTCTCAGGCTGAATACTCCCCGTGATATCCGCTGGCGTCCACGTTGGCGTCGCTGTATGGACCTCATAATCGATACAGGTTTCTAATGCGAGTTGCTTGGCGAAATAGGTCTTGCCAGTCCCTGTCGGACCATAGAAAACAATCGGCTTGCCGACCGCGAGAGCGGTACGGGCATTACGCTCGACGGTATCTGGCACAATGATGCCATCTAGGTCTATGTTGCGTTGTGCGACAGTCTGCTTGACATCGAGCGGTGCTGTGTCGGATGTCAGAATAGCCTCCTTTATCCGGGTGCCAGCGCCAGGGACGTCGACGTCGATTGTATGTGACTCAACTAGATAGCGAATCGCTTCCGGGTCTGTTGTCTGCTTGATGAAGTCCTCTGCAGTCGGCGCATTGGTCAGGAGGAACCCGCTATATTCTTCCGCTTCATCGCGGTCATATTCTTGAAACCGCGGCTTCCCGCTACTCATTTGCTTATCAATGTTACCCTCTACTAATAAAAACCCGCCTAAGACGAGAGTAGGAAGGACACAACCTCTATACCATTTGATACGGTTCACCTAGTATGGACGAGCAGGACCTCGTCGATATTGAGGTCACGCATGACGATGCTGACGACATTTTAGATGCGTACTCTTCTGGAATTGGAGAATTCTCCTTCCATCAGCAAACCGTCATTGCGAATCGCCTTCTCGCAGGACAACCAGATACTGAACTCCGATCACTCTCCATAGTCGACGAAGAAGAAGTCAAGCTACTCGAACATCAGGTTGATGCTGCTCATCGAGCTCTCTTTGAGATGGACGGGAAGGCTCTCCTCGCGGATGAAGTTGGACTCGGGAAAACGATTGAGGTCGGAATGATTCTGAAGGAAATGCACTACCGGGAGACTAGCGGCTCTATGTTAATTCTCACACCGGCTCAGCTGGCTAAACAGTGGCAGGGTGAGCTCCGTGAGAAATTCGGCCTTGAGTTCATCTGCAACTACGACGACGAGTTTCAAGGTTTCGATGCCCATGAACGCATTATTGCGAGCATCGACACTGCGAAGAGTGATCGACACCGAGCGACTGTCTTAGCCCGTGAGTGGGATGTCCTCGTGATGGATGAAGCTCACTATGTAAAGAACGAGGATACCGATCGCTATGGGCTTATTGACAAACTTCGTTACAACTACGCATTCTTCCTCACCGCAACCCCGATCCAGAACGAACTGACTGACCTCTATAATATAGTTTCGCTACTCCGACCCGGGCTATTTGGCAGCCGGGATACGTTCCATCACTACTTCGTAGATAATGGCCAGGAGACATTGGTGAATCGGGACGAGCTTCAGCGGCGTCTGTCCCAAGTGATGATTCGGAATCGTCGAGAGGATACAGACATCGACTTTACAGACCGTATCATAGACACGCGAACCTTCGAACCAACCGAGGCCGAAAAGGAACTATACGATGCTGTAACTGACTACGTGCGCAGTGCGTATAGTGTGGATCGTGGCCAGAAGTTAGTGCTAATGCTTCTCCAGAAAGAGGTGGTGAGCAGTCCGGCCGCACTCGAACAAACGATTCTAAAACAACTCAACGAGCAGAACGAGCTAACTCACCGTGATGAACTGGAGACGATACTTGACAAAATAGAGGCCATTGATAAAGTAACAAAACAGGAGCGCTTATTTGATATCGTTGAAGAAGCCCGCGAACATGTAGATATGGGCCGAGTTATTGTATTTACTCAGTTTCGTCCCACCCAACGGCAAGTGTTGGAAGGTTTGAATGATCGTGGATACACAACCCACGCGTTCCACGGTGGTCACTCAAGTCAAGAAAAAGAAGAGATCGTTGATCGCTTCCGAAAAGAAGGGGGCGTCCTTGTTTCTACAGATGCGATGAACGAAGGTCGAAACTTACAATTCTCAAACATAATGGTTAATTATGACCTCCCCTGGAACCCAATGAAGGTCGAGCAGCGTATCGGTCGCATTCATCGGATTGGACAAAAACGTAAGGTTTATGTCTTTAATATGGGGTTGAAGGATACCATCGAAGAGTACGTCTTGGAACGCCTCTACCACAAGATCGATCTCTTTCAGCAGACTGTCGGTGAACTGAGCACAATTCTCACCCGACTTGAGGATTCGGGACAAAGCTTCGAAGACGAAATATTCGAACGTCTTGCGAGCGCCGATTCCGAAGTTGATCTTGAGAACGACTTCGATTCGATGGCGCTGGATCTTGAGGAGAAGAAAGATCTCTCACAGAGAGTTGAGAAGTTCAACAGTGGTGTCTTCGAGAGTTTCGATTTGGGTGCGAGCGATGACTGACGCCACTCATGCAGTAACACAATCTGCACTTGAAATATTCACCAAAGCGTATCTGACTGGCCTTGGCGCTTCTATTCGGGAAAACAAGGATCGATGGTCTGTCCGATTGCCTAACCACGTTGACGTCGATTTTGTCGAGGAAACTGAATTTGAGATGATGTTGAGCGATCAAGGCGCGACAAAGGATGATTCGGTCCATCTGCTCACTCCCGAGAGCGAGTTCGCTCAGCATTTGCTCGATGAAGCAGCTGAGATGGCCCCTACTGGTCAGATAGCCCTAACAAAGGAAACAACCGACAGTAACTATGCGCATCCCTCATGGATTACAGAAAGTAGCGCTGAGGTTGCTGAGGCAACATTCAATCCGTATTACGACCGAACGGCTGTTTCTGTCTTCGTGAGTATAGGTGTGGAGACGGTCAGCGAGTACCAAACACAGTTCCTGGAAGCGGTGACAATAGACATCCAGTCCCGAGATCAACTTCCGGGTCTAACGAGTCTACTTGTTTCAGATTATTTCACGCCAGGTGGTGATCAGATCAGTCAACCTGCGGGAGAGAGTTTGAAAGATGAGTCTGCGATTCCATCAGAGAAACTTATAGAAGCCATCAGCGATTCACAGAAAGCCGCTGAAAATGAAGTCATTGAAGAACTCCAAGATATTCGTCAGTCCGCGTCTCGTGCTGCTACTTCAGAGTTCGAAGAGTACCAACAGCTTCAGGAACAGCGAATAAACGACCTTCAGAATGAGATAAGTTCCCTCACTGATCGCCTTCAGAGATTAGCAACAGAGGTTGACGAAGCGGGATCACAGCGTCAGCGTGTGGAAGCGCTGGAGAGACGAAAAGAAGTCAAAACTGAAATAGAGGCTTTGGAGTCCGAGCTTGCTGAGATAGTCCAAGAGAAAGAGCAGGGGTACTCTACAAAACAACGAGAAATCCTTGACCGACACGCTATCAATGTGAATACTAAACCGGTCGCCTTGACGCTCGTATCGTATGAACGAGGAGAGATAGAATTCAGTCTCAGTGAAGCAGGGAAACAGCAGACTATCCGAGTGCCATATGCAATTGGTGGCGTCACAGATGAAGTCAACTGCGAAAATTGTAGTAAAACACTCTCAGAAAAGAATCCGATACATCTCAAAGAAGAACGAATTGGTTGCCAGGATTGCTGTTGACTTTTACTGTGTGACTTACACGAACCGGTTGAGGTTGATGATTCACGGATGTTACTACGGAATTTCATCGTCGACGCAATCCGATTGGGGAACCAGTAGGCCTGACAGGGTAGAACGGTGGTGTGATTAAACGGTCATGACTCATCAGTGTCTTCGAGCCACTGTGAAAGCAGCGCCGCAACGGTAGTGAATCCATCACGTTTCCCCGCCCGTTAGTCGTTGAGGTCGTCGTGTGATCCGGAGACAAGTCGTCACCGGGGCCATAAGAACTGATCTTCGTGGATATTGCATGATTGTAGCCACAAGGTTATTTTTGTTTTATTATTCAATAGGTGAGTATGATCGAACCTGTCTCTCTCACACCCACAGATATTGGAGAGGAAGCAACCGTGATAAGAGAATTCACTCCGGAAGAGTTGGGCGACGAAAGTTATATACAGTACTTCTATCATCACGAGAACTCTGAGCTCCCAATCCGTGACGTGACCAACACAAAGGGGAAAGGCCCGAAGACCGAGCCTTGTATTGAGCGGAAAGCAGAGAATTACTGCTCTACGTGTATTCAGCATGTGTTGCAGTCATTCGCAACCGATCCGAGCCGACGGTATCTCTTCCTTTTCACTCGTTGTAGAAATGAGAATCTGGAAAACCATTATTGGAACCAATACATAGTGGGTTATATCGACAAACGACGAGCGCTTCGAATCAACGATCCACGAAATCCGGAGAACAGTTGGATCGGAAGTCAAGGGCCTATGAAGTTGGTTTCTTTTGATGATGGATATCCACTTAGTTGGATAGATCGACCTGACCTTCCATATTTCAAGAACCTCACCGAAGATCAGACATGGGAAATATTGAATCATCTGAGGCAAGCTGAAAACATCTATAATGAATGTCTTCAACGTGTCGAAGAACTGGAGGAGGAAGTGGGCCGGTCTCGTATCTGGAACAAAGATCCAGCCACAGTCCTGAAGAACGAATCCGAAGTCCCAACAGATTCAGATAGTTGTTAATCGAAAGAGTCCATACTGTATGAAAGTATTATTCCTCGGCGTCGGAGCCGACACGACAAACTGCTCGCCTACACCGCCGATCTATGAAGACAGACGGTTCGAATACATGCCGATTCCTGAGTCAGAAGGTGCTGAGGGAACCATCGAATCCAAGACTTACGGGAACACCGAACTCCGTCACGATTCCGGAACACTTGCTGATTTCTTGGACAGTATCAGACCTGGTGGGAGGTATGATGAATGGTATTCAGGAACCGATATGGAGGAGTGGCCACTTCATCACGATCCAAATTTCGAGGCCCTGACGTATGGTGAGAGCATTGGCCGCCCTGACTACGTCAATAAATTACGGTTATTAGAACGTGGGGATGTAGTCTCATTCTATACCGGTTTAGAGGGTAGCGAAATTAGTGGTCGAGCCCGGTATCTTATTGGGTACTTTACGATAGGATCCATTCTTGATCTTCGTCGAATTCAATACCAAGGTGATACAGTCGGCTTCAGCGATCTTCCGGATGAAGAGCAAACCCGATTAATGAAACAGCATAGCGAGAATGCTCATGCGAAACGATTTCTATCGACTGGTACTCTGAAGGCCGACAATGATGGGGTTGTCATAGCTGATGGTCAACAACCGGGCGGGCGACTTGAGAAGGCTATCAAAATAAGTGAACACCGTGGCGGTGGCCATCACTATTTGTCAGATGAATTCAAATCAAAACTATCTTCGGAATCAAATGAGGTACTATCCGAGGATTTCTACTTGGGTGGGATCAAACAACCCCATCTCATAGAGGTTGAGTCAGATACTTTCTATCAAGTTGTATCTTGAACTCCCGACGCAAGTTAGCCATCTTTGAAGTGACACCGTAGGTCGACACGTATGTTGTCTTTCGATATCGTAGTATCCACCAATTATATACAGACTACAGGTGATTACAATATCAATTCATGGTCTCATTCGATACGACGGGCGGGGCGAAATTCTATAAGGCTGACCTCCACGTCCACACGCCTGGATCACACGATTACGAGGATAAAGATGCTGAGCCAGATGACTTAGTCGCGGGATTCGAGAGAGAAGACCTCGATCTAGTGGCGGTGACGGACCACAACACCGCAGAGTATTTCGATAGACTACGAGAGGCGGCCGAGGATTCCCGGGTCACAGTGCTCCCGGGGGTGGAAATAACGACGGGGCAAAGCGGAGAGCACCAGATTCACATGACTGCTATTTTCCCACCTGAAGAAGCCGATGTTCTTCCCGCTTTCCTCCATGACATCGGCATCAGAGGCGATCCGGAGGAGGAGATCGCTGATGACACGATTCCGAAAATCTGCGAAAAAACTCGTGAGTATGGCGGGCTTCCGATCCTAGCGCACATCGACGTGGCGGCCGGTGCCGACTACGAATTAGCCGACCGGAACAACCCGACCCGGCAGAGGGTGTTCGACGCCGAAAAGGTCGCCTCACTGGAGGTTGTCGCAGAAGAGACTGCCGACGAGTTCGAAGATTTCGCTCATATTCGATCCTCAGACGCGCATTCGCTAGCGGATATCGGAGAACGGTATGCCTACATCAAAATGGATTCGCCCTGCTTCGAAGGGCTCCGTACCGCGTTCGCGGATCCAGACTCCCGGCTGTCCCTCGTTGATGAGCCTACGACCCATCCAAGTGTGGACGGATTATTCGCTCAAAACGGGTTCCTACAGGACAGGCATCTCCAGTTAAACAAGAATCTCAACTGTCTCATCGGGGGTAAAGGCACAGGGAAATCGACCGTGATCGAACAGATTCGCTATGCTCTGGACATAGATCCACGCTCGGATGATATCGAAGACGATTACACCGCTCTCATCGAGAACACTCTTCGGCCCGAAGGAATCGTCGAACTGTTAGTCACCGCATCGAACGGTGATCAGTACCGGATCAGACGGGAATACGGTCATGAACCAGAAATCGAACGGATGCCGACTACTGATGACGGCGAGCCACAGGAAGTAGACCTCACGATCGAGCAGTTTAGAACGGAATTCTTCGATGTCGAGATCCACAGTCAGAGGGAACTGATCGAGCTGGCGCGGAACGAGATCGACCAACTGGACCTACTTGACTCCTACTTCGACATCACCGACGAGATTGAGGCGCGTGAGTCGGTGAAACAGGAAATCAGAACGAAGAACCGTGAGATCGCTGATCTCCGCGAGGAGGTCGCCTCGCTCAAGGCCGAAGAGGAGCGATTTGAGGCGTTGAAACAGCAAGTCGAGGTGATGGAGCAGAAGGGGGTAGGCGATTACGTCGAGGGCCAAGAAGAGTGGGAACAGGAACGAGCGGCTCTCAGTAATGTTATTGGAGACATCAAAGCGATAGAAGAAGAAGTCTCATCGCTCGCTCTTGCCGACCAGCTCTCGGTCACTGATCTGGACGGCGGGCCGAACGAAGATCTGCTTGGCTCGGTAGACGAGACGATTTCGGATTTGCGGGAGGAACTCGCTGAACGTGAGGAAGAGATAGAGAACATCGTCAGTGAAGGACGTGAGGATATTGAGGAGATTCGAGAGGAGTGGAACGCGGAGAACGAGCAGCGTGAGGCGGAGCACGAGTCCCTCGCAGACGAGATTCAAGAGGAAATCGGCGTTGATATCGAGGAGTTCTTCGATAAAAAGGCCGAATTGGAGGAACTGAGAGGGGTCTCCGGGGAGTTGGAAGAAGTGCGAGAGCGCCTGCAGATCGCTTTGGATGAGAAGTCAGAACTTTTAGAGAACCTCCAAACGGCCCGACAGGACCTCAGTGACGCTCGAAATGAAGGTGTTGAAGAGCTGAACGCGCACTTAGGGAATGTCAGAGTGGCGCTGCACAGTCAGTCTAACCGGAGTGAGTACACCGACTGGATAAACCACGTGCTGGAAGGATCGGGGGTCTGGACGGAACATAAAGAGCAAATCACTGAGGCCATCGATCCGCCGGAATTAGCCGAGATCGTTCGTAACGATGACACCGAAACTCTGAGTGATCTCGCCGATGTCACCCCGACGACTGCGGAGAATTTCGTCTCTCACGACGACCTCGTCGAGCAGCTAACCAAGTTGGAGCTCTATGAGATCCACGATCGTCCCGTCATCGAACTCAATGACGGCGGTTGGAAAGCACTCACCGAGATGTCCGACGGGCAGCAATGTACAGCTCTCCTCTCTATCGCTATGATCGAGCGTGATGTGCCGCTGATCATCGACCAACCGGAGGATATGCTCGACAACAAGTTCATTTTCACCGATGTGGTAGATATCCTCCGTTCGATCAAGCAGGACCGTCAGGTAATCGCAGCGACACACAATGCGAATATCCCAATCATAGGCGATGCCGAGCAGATCGTCGTAATGAGATCTAACGGGCGTGCTGGTTTCTATCGGAACTGTGGGTCCATCGACGACGATGAGATCAAAGCCCTTGCACAGGATATTCTTGAGGGCGGCGAAATGGCCTTCAAGCGGCGAAGAGAGATGTATCACCGAGTCGTTTAGAGCGACTGAGAAGACCACTCCTCGTCGAGTCCAATTCTGTCACCGGGCAAATGATTTATACGGCAGTCACCGGAAGGTTCGTCCATCGATGGACGCAGACACACTTGACCTGAAGGATATATTCAGAAAGGACACTCGCTACGTAGTCCCGCGGTTCCAGCGCCCGTACGTTTGGAACCAGGAGGAACACTGGCAACTGTTGTGGGAGGATCTCCGAATCGTTGTCGACGAGTTGATGGAACGACAATCGGAAGCGACGGATCAATTCGAGCGCGAGGAGGCTCAACTAGAAACCTCACCCCACTTCCTTGGTGCCATTGTACTTGATCAGCAGTCAACACCGACGCAGAAGCTGGAGACACGTGAGATAATCGACGGTCAGCAGCGACTCATCACGCTACAGGTAATGCTCTCTGCGGCGCATTCAGTTTCTATGGAACTTGGCGGTGATGAGTCGGCGTCGATGTTCGAGAAGCTGATGTACAACGATGCGGACCTGATCCGAGAGGATACAGACCGGCTGAAGGTGTGGCCGATCGAAGCCGACCAGGCGGCCTTTACCGACGTGATGTCCCTCTCGGACCCCGAGTCAGAGGTGTCCGAACTCGAAGGCGAGGAGATCCTCCACGAGTGTTTCCGCTACTTCAGCGACGAGATCCGCAAGTGGGCTCAAGGTGGCCCGCAATCGACCGAGGAACACCTCGACGCGCTTGTGACGACGATGTGGAAGCTGCTCCGGGTCGTCGTCATCGACCTCGAATCGAACGACGATGCACAGGTAATCTTCGAGACGCTCAACGCTCGCGGGACGCCACTGCTCGCCGCCGATCTCATCAAAAACTACCTCTTCCGGGAGGCGACGATCGAACAGAACGATCCCGGTAAACTCCACGACGAATACTGGAAGCAGTTCGACGAGGACGAGTGGCGGATCGAAGTCTCACAGGGCCGGCTAGAGCGTCCGAAGATAGACGTCTACATCATGCATTGGCTCACGATGCAGATGGGCCAGCAGATCCGCGCGAAGAAGCTCTTTCCCGCGTTCCGCAAATTCCTCGATCGAACGGATCTTACGACCGAGGAGATTCTGGAGAATTTCGACTACTACGCGTCGATCTACGAAGACCTCACTGAGCCAGACACGCAGTCACGTGAAGGCGTGTTCCTCCAGCGATTAGACGTACTCGACACGACGACTCCGTTCCCGGTCCTCCTCTGGATCTTTGGGCAGGAAGGAATCCCGTCTGACCAGCGCGTGAAAGCCGTCGAAGCCATCGAGAGCTGGCTGATGCGCCGGATGCTGTGCCGTCTGACATCTAAGAACTACAACAAGATCTTCATCGAGCTGTTGGAAGAGCTGAAAGTGACCGACGATGAGAACGTGGGTGATACCGTCGTCGCGTTCTTCCAGAGCAAGGATGGGGAGAGCGACTATTGGCCCACTGACGACGACCTAATGAACGCGATGGTGGATCTTCAGTACTGGTCCAGAATTAATCAGCGACGTCTGAAGATGGTGTTCTCCGCTATCGAGCGGAATCTCCGCGATACGGGCTACAGCGAGACGCTGGAGATTACGCAGGACCTCCAAATTGAACATATCCTTCCACAGGAGTGGTCACACAACTGGTCACTCCCGGGCGAGGAGCCTGCAGAGGTTGAGCGGATAGAGCGGGACGAGATTAAGAACACGATCGGAAATCTGACCATACTCACCGACAAACTGAATCCCTCCGTTTCGAATGCGGCGTGGGAAGACAAACGTGACGCCATCCAGGACCACACCGTGCTCCTCCTCAATAGGCATTTAGTCGACACGTGGCCCGAGGTATGGAACGAAGAGACCATCGCCGAGCGCGGTGCATGGCTCGCAGACCAGGCCAGTGATGTGTGGTTCGATCCCGACTCACCGCACTGGTTCTGAAGATCCAGCGATTTTTGGAAGCTGATCTCGACCTTCAGACTCGACGCTTCGTCCGACATCCGCTCGAATAGGTCCAGTACATTCGTGTAATTCTGTCGGGACCGCAGATAGAGTCCGTCGGTACGCGGTCTGCTGACTACCTACTATATGATATCGTTTTCTTCCCGGTAGAGATGATTCGAAGCTAGTACTCGTTCCCGCACACTCGAATTGAAGATTAGCGGGAAGATGCCGATGGATAAAATTGGGAGATCGTGAGTAGCTTGCTCCGACTGACGGCACGACTGTTTTGTCGTCTATTTTGTTTCTGACTTCTATCACTTAGTGTGTACGAACCCGATCCTTCACTCAATCCGTCGTACACCCCATTCCCAACCCCCTCCGTACACACTGACACCCCGCCCGTACACATCATTCGTGACGTTCACGCTCACCCTCTTCCTCCGGGGTGTACGATACGCATTATTGTGGGGTGTAGTGTATGTGGTGGGGCATTCAGCCCCCGGACCAGTTGTATGAAATTTAAATGATGTTATTCTCCTTAACAAACTCGTGCGTTTGCACGGGATCAGCTTCTAAGAGCGACGGGATGGTTGTGACAACGTCGTGCGAGTGGTATCCCTGTCGCCCCTCTCGGCTGCGACGGAGCCGGTCGTTAACGCGCTTCGGTGACCAATTTCTCGGATTACCACCGAAGAGACCATTATCGAGTTCAATCCATTTTTGTCGGACAAAGTGGTTTACGAATCGAACCATCCAGATCCTATTTTCAAATACCCACACAGTCGGCGGGACTGTGTCGCCACCCCACGCCTTGAATTTGCTCTCCCACGCATCACGGTCGTTGTGAGAGGTGAGTACTTCAACTTGAGCAAGTGCTCCGGCTGGTCGCCCGTATAGACGGATATCGGGACGTTGCGGCAGATTCACAACAGGGTAGATATCGCTGTGGATGAAGTCTTCCAGTTGTTGGAACGTTTTCGATGCTGCAAGTACACCTTTCCGGTGAACCATCAACTCGGAACCGTCCCGGTAGGTTGGCGGGTTCGAGTGTTCATCAGTCGCCCACGGAGCGTAAACCCCTTTTTCGTCTGCGAAAATGTCCTCGATAATACTCATCGCGTTATTGGTCGGTAGCCACTTGCACCGCCGACCAGCACAGTAGATGTTATCACCATTATTTTCTGATTTGAATACACCTCGATTCTGTAGAGACTTATGAACGTCTGGATGCTGATCTCCCCATAGATCGAGTGAGGAACACAACTGTCGCAAGGTGGGCTCGTAGTCTGTACCAATCCGTTTCCCCTGATTCTTGAAGGAGAATGACCTACCACTGAACCAGCCAGCTACGCACAACAAAATCTCAACTGCGGGGGGTTCGAGGCCGTATCTTTTCGCCTTCTCACTCGGATCTCTGGACATACTCTAGTTAAGTCGGATTTGGCTTAAAACCAATGGAGGGAACGACGATTTCGTTCGTGCTGTGAGTAGGGAACGCGTGCTATCAGCCCGTGATGCCAGTGTGTTTACAGCCCCACTCTGCTCATTGAAGAGATGATATTCTCTTCAGTCGGTGCAGCGAGATATGGCTCAACCGCATCGTAGGTACTCCATCCACCGAGTGCCATCACAATCCGAGGACTCACACTCTCTTCCACGAGAAGATGATTCGCCCGACAGCGGCGGAGGTCGTGAGTCGATATACGACGGTAATCAGTATCTCCAGTCTCTTTTACGGCTGCCCCACCAGCATTCTCAACCCAATATTGCACGGTTCGTTTTGCGCGCGGTACGAGCAATTCGTCGCTCTTGATCCCGGTCTCCTGTACGTATCGGTTTATCGTCGCCTCGATATCCCGTGGCAACCATGTTTCTCGTTGCTTTCCTGCATCGTACTCACCCGTCGAGTCTTTCCCACCGACCACTTCAAGCTCGAAGTGCTCACCATCACTCATTCGGCTGATGTGCTCAGGCTTGACATCAAGCACCTCTTGGACACGTAGGCCACAGTCGCCCATTAGCCGGATAGCCACCTCCTGTTCGAATGTCTCAGCCATGCGTGGGAGTATCTGGTACTCATCGCGTGACATCCAGACATTTCACGAGCCGTCTTTATTCTGTACCGTTCTCATTGCGTATTAGTCGTAAGTTTCACGCACTTAGTACCGGTGGCAACTGGCCTGACTGAGGTTGAAACCAGGGTTGAGCGGAGATGTTTTGCACGTTAGTACAGAAACATGCAATCAGTCCAGATGGGTTGAAGCATAGGTCACTGTGTGTCAGGAGGATTCCTATCTGTTCACGACCGGTTCTCGCCATCAAATTCGGTTCCCTTACGGAATTCAATGGGATAGCCTCTAACAGCCTCTCGAATTTCAAGAGAAGATGGTGGACTGCGTTCAGCCGTTGGATCTTTCTCAAACCATCGACGGGTGTTTTCGTCAATAACCGAGTCCACCTGTGCAAATTCCTGCCGCTCAAGATAAATCAGTGCGGCACGGACATCGGCTGTATCTTCGTTCAGGTAACATGAAATGTCTTGCGCAGTTCCTGTTATCTTAGCTCGGATGCTTGGGTCGGCGGAGACCCGGAATCGCAGCGTCATTGAGAGCAAATGATCTTTATCTTGAACGATCGGGAGCAGATCGCGGCACTGTCGTGCGAGGTTCATTAAATCCTGTTCGTTCATTTCCCCATTTGATCCTGCTGCGTCACCGGAGGTTTGACTGTCAGGTTGTGTTTCGAAAACGTCAAGTCTTTTCTCGATGTGAGTGATGGCGTTACCGAGGTCGGATAGTATTCTTGTCTCAATGTCGATGGTATTGGTACCAGCTATTCCATCGACCAAAATCAGAGGCATACTATATTAACACGGCGAATTATAAAAAGGGTTAGCAAAATCAGAAAGGCTATTGGAACAGATCCGTCCACAGCGTACGGATGACCTATGCTTTGATATACTTCTAAGTGGTTTGCCAGCCATAGACTGCTGACCCTGCACACGAGCACTTGTCCGTGTACAAGGTGTACACGGCTTTCCGACTTTATGAGTTACTTCGAAGTCAGCCCCCTGTATGAGCGATACCCCGGAAGGGGTGTGTTATGTAAGGAGTGGTATAGAGAACCAGTCTATCAAGCATCAACACAGCGAGTCATATCGGACAACCTATCCTAAGGCCCTGTAACTGCAGATTCATTTCACATATCCTCGCTTTCGAAGGAATTCATATCGATTTGAGTGGTTACCGATGATCCCTTTCGGGCTAAAATTCGATCCAGTATACTGTTCCAATGTGCTTTCCGAATTTATGATTACGCCGTAGTGTTTATCGAATTTCGGGATAACCTCGACGAGCTTGGTGCCGTTGAGCATACTCCAAGCGTGTTGTATAGGCTCATCAGTTATGGCTGACGGAATGGCGAATCCTTCAGTGTATTGAAATCGATGATCGTACTCCCACATCTTGAGGGCATTAGCGTAACATTCCTTATCCTCCGGCTGCGTCGCCTGGACTGCGTCCCGAATCAGGGATCGTTCAGAAGGGGTTATATTTTCTGCAAGGTTCACTTGACGTCCAGCGATAGAAACACGCTCAATACTGGATGTTATCGGTTTACCATGATCTGCGACGTACTTGTGGATCGGAGAGCTTTCCGCGTTCGCTTGGATGGGTTTTTCCACTTAATTCCCTCGTTCCAAACTAGCTAATGACTCTGTTTCAATCTTTGGTGAGCAACTTTCCAACTTTATACGATGATCCAAGAGAAATAGCCAGTATGCGAAATCAAAGGCTGCTCAGACATCTGGAACAAGATCTTCGAAGCCGATCCCACGGGGTCACGCAGCAATGTATACACGAACCGCAATGTATGCACTTCAACCAAGCCGAGCAGCTGGCTAGGTGCATAAAATCGGCTTCGAGGCAGAAACTGCGAAGGTCGGTATTCGCCTATCCACAGCACCATTTTATAAAGAATTGGCTCTCAGTAACTTTGGATCGACGCAACGCCACCCCGGGTGCATACGCTGATACTTATACCACCCATGGTAACTGACCGTACTTCGCTGAAACTGACCGACGAGCGGAAGCGACTGTTTGATCAGGCGACGGAAATCGTCGCTGCTGATGACTACGACGACCCTCCACGCTCCGACGTAATTGACGCGGCGCTCACCCACTTGATCGAATCTAAGAAGAACCTCAACGATGTCCGGGACGAGTACCCTGCTCAGACAGTGAAGGACTGCTGCAACACATCGGTACTTGGTCTGCGCTACCGCACCGCTATCGAGTCGAAGTGGCGATAGTGATTGCGGTGACCAGATGATCTGAGACGGACTTTGCTGATATCCGGAGATTGGATAGGGTGCTTAGTACATAAGAAGCTACCTTCTCTGAGAACTTAGGAAACTTGGGGTGTCTTGCTGACATGATCAGAACTTAGGAAACCCGGGGTGTGCAATGATCGTTGACTGCAGTCACGAACGCGGACGTCACAGTCATCGACGTGACCGGTGACGTAGACCGGACGCGGTGTATAATCGGCGAGGTCGAAGCCTTGCTGCGCGTTGACGTACAGCTCATTGAGTTCTCTCCAAGACAGCAGTCGTTGACTGACAAGGAAGTAAACGTGACTGATAGCGGCACGACGTTTGGGGAGGTCAACCGGAGGAGGCGCGTGCCCGGTACAACACACCGCGCCCACCGACGGTGACGTGAAGACCGACGATGTTGGTGACGACGAATGGCGACTATCGTTTAAGAAATGACACCACGTATCGGCGGATTAACTCGGTCGTTCACCTGTTTTACGCGTTTTTTACTCGATGTGTTACCAACGGATAGGTATGACTGATTCTGGAACGGTTGTTGGTGAATGGGTCAGCGAAACCACGGCATCTGAACGCGTTGAAGCGGTTCTGATGGGTGTGCAGGGCCCGCGCCCGGTTTCGTGGCTTGCTCAAGTAGCAGTCGCTGCAACTGTCACGACACAAGACGTAATCGATGAACTCTCCAGTGACGGTGTAGTGAAGGTCATCGGTGAAGCGGATGGGGAACAAGTAGTGCGGCCAGATCGGGAGCACGTCAGGGAAATCACTGAGCGCGAGGTCCGGGAAGCATTCGAGGACGAAACAGAGTTGCGGAAACTCAGGAACGAATTACAGTACACCGCTTGCGGTGAGAATAACCCCATTGGAGCTTCGGAGTATCGTTTAGACGTGGTTCGGTCGGTAATACAAGAACATCGTGAGGACGAGTGAGCGGTAGCGTGAATGCTTGGTCCCATCGTCGAGGGTCAGGGATGTTACGGTGGTTCAGAAGCTGACACCCCGGTGTATTTCCAGTGACCTCGAATCTCATACCACACTTCTCCAAGGAATTTGCAAAAATATCAGTAATTACACAGTGATCCGGCCGCAAACAGGGGGTCAAATCGCGGGTTTGTTTCCGATTTCTCAGACAAGCCGGCACCGAAGTAGCGCGATATCTATCAGAGATCAATAAATGCGGCCGTCAGTGGATTCACCGGCAATTCGGTACGCTGTTTCAGGGAATCCGTTAAATTCCTGTGAAGTCCGGTGATTCATTATGCCATGCTTGTTTCGTTCAGCTCCGAGTGAGTTCGATCGTACTCGGATTGATCGAGAATTTCGAAGTACGCTTCGCCGATCGCAAGCATTGGTCGGGCTGGAAATGCGACGTTCCCCATGGTTGGATTCGTCTTGCTTGTGGTCGGGTTGCCCAAGTCGTCCCCGTCGAATGTTGCGACAGCGGATTCGATGGGATACATCTGACGAGGCATCAGAATCGTCCGCTGGCCGTTCGGTGTGGTGCCGATCAGCGTCACATCGCCGATCCCGAACACGGTATCTGCCACCCGAGCAAACAGCGATGCCACTGCCGGAATACGTCGGAGTGAAGACGGGATCCGAGCGCCGATTGCATTCAGAACCGTTGCGGTCAGCGGCGCGTCCATCCGCACCGTCAAGAGAAGTTCGGGGTCGTCCATCTGAACCTGAAGTTCCATCGGCCCGACCCATGTGAGCGTGATGTCTGCTGACTGGACGTGGTCTATTGCGTCACCGAAGTACCGGGGGCAGGCAGTATCGTGACGTGGACCATCCACGTAGATCGACCAGCGCCCGTCCGGCGTACGATGCCACACAGTCGAATACGGGGCGAAATCGTTCTCGGGAAACACGCGAAGCGCGAGCACGTGGCCAGAATCGAACGGCAGCGCATAGATGCCGAAGCCGCGAACGTGTTCGTATCCCTGTATCGAAGAGGGTTGGACGGAAGGGCGAATCCGCTGGACCTTCGCGGCAACTCCACTCTCGAATCCTCCGGTCGTCTCTTGGCGTTCGGTAACACCCTCCGCTGAGTACATGTGGCTAGTACGCGCTTGAAGGAAATAAGGGCGAGTGACATACGAGGCCGTTGGGTGAATAAGCATCTTTCCCCGAGCGATCCCTGCCCTCCATGCATCAGCGACTTACTGATCTGCTCAGGAGTTGTCAGGAGAACTCTGTTGGAGACAGGGCGCGAATCCCTCACGAACTGTTATCGCCGCTTCGGCCCCTGGAACGGGTATAGGAACAAGTCCAAGCACTGTTGTCAAACGTGTCGTCAAGGCATAAAATGATTATAACGGGGGGGAAATGTTTCGGACGTTTCCATCCGAACCTTGACGACAGCGTCGCCGCCCACCTCGACTGCGTCGTGACAGTATAAAGACGTAGTGAGTTGTGCTATCACGGGTTCTATATACCCGTGAGTGCTTGATTCCGCTCTGTTATCGTGGACTCACACCCGCATAGAGCCCTTGATACGCCCATCCGACGCCGCCGATGACCAAGACCGTCATGAGAACGCTCGGCGCGATATGTACGAGCCAATCGTAGCCGAACCCCGGGTCGAAGTGGACCACAAAGTTCGTCGCTAACGCGATGACTGCGATCACAAATATCGTCGTCAGGGCCCACTGATGTCCCTCCTGAACCCCGTACCAGGTGAGTGCGATGATGGCGAGCCCGAGTGCGGCCAACAGCCCGCCAAGTCCAATATGCAGGTGATCCATGTAGTGAAGCATCTCCGGGTTGGTTGCGGCGAGTTCGGCGCGGCTCATGCCCCCAAGGGTGGTGACGCCTAGCTCAAAGCCCGTCCCGAAATACGTACTGTAGAGAAACGTCAGCCCATATCCGACGAGGCCGACCCCGGTCACGGCGATAACGCGAGCACCCTGTCGAAGTTTCGGACTTGGCGTAAATACGGTGTCTTCGTGGGGTGCTGCTGTCGTCATTATTGCTCGACTCTCGCCTGTTCGGTCTTCGGTTCCGACGAAACAGCGGACCCTTCGTCTCTCACGGAAGAACGAGAGGATACGCTTGGATTGCTCTCTACGGGAGGATACAGTTCCCCGAGGTCTCCCTCCCATGGTTGAACATGTCCGGGGAGCAGGGTGACGTGGCCGAGCGTGCCCAATTTTCGGGCGGAGTCCATTTGTTGCTCTTTATTATAGTTCATCAGGTTCCCTCCTCGCACGGGCTCAGGATCCACGGCCTTCCCACTCATTATGTCCATCGTTAGCAACGCGTCGCTACCGAAAAGAATTCGAGACTCCTCCATCCAGAATGAGCAGTGCTCTTTCCGATGGCCAGGTGTTTGAATCACCTTCGGCCGGCCGGGGACATCCAATACCTGACCATCCGTGAACGTGTGAGCCTCAGCAATCGGTTCCACGTTCGTAAGTCCAGCCTTCATCAGTGCGCGGATAAATCGCGCAAACGCGGGTCGCCACAAGAGGAGGAAGGATCCAAGCTGTGGATTGTGTCCGCCTTCCAACGCTGTTTCATATCCCTCTTCGGGGACCCAAACGGGGATTCCCTCCTTCCGAAGCGGTTCAGCCAGTCCCATATGGTCTGGATCTACGTGGGTCAGAATCACCGCCTTGATGTCGGTTATATCGGCCCCAATTCGTTCGAGCCCGGCCTCCAGTAGTTCCATTTGAGTAGGCAATCCTGCATCGACCAATGTCAGCCCATCATCGTCCTCGATGAGGTACATGTTGGTCATGGTCGAACAGAGCTGGTAGACACCATCGGCCACTTCCGTAGCCACTTGCTCTTCCCTGAGATGGGATTCTATGTTCCAGGGAATTCTCATGAGTCGTTCACCTCCCCGTGCCCGTGGATGTCCATGAACTGGTGGACGAGGTCAATACCTGCGAACTGGCTGCAGTATCTGCCATAATCTTTAATCATTATTAGATACGGTCTCTGAGTATATAACCTAGCTGAGGCGTGTTCACACGGTGCCTGAAATTCTGGCGCTGTAGACGCGCGAAGATTACCATGGTGAGTTATCTTCGGAAATTCTGCACGATACGTGCCCTATCACCGTTCGAGGATCTCAACAGACTTACTGAATAGAGGGCCTGAATCGCTTACGAACGGTTATCGCCGCGTCGCTCCTTGGAACAGGTATGGGAACAAGTCCAGGCACTATCGTCAAACGCGTCGTCGAGGCACAGAATGACCATGATCTTGAGGGGATGCTGGAATGGATCGCACCGGACTACCAGACGGAGACACCTCTCCATCCGGAGCGCAACTTTACCGGCCATGACCAGGTACGCGAGACGTGGGAGACCGTCTTCCGAACGACCCCGGATTTTGAGGCGACCCTTCTGAATCTGGTGGAGGACGGGACTACCGTTTGGGCGGAGTTCCGATACTCGGGAACACAGATTGACGGAACACCGTTGGACATGTGGGGCGTCATTATCTTTGAGGTGGAGGACGGACAGCTGGCCCGCGGACGCGTCTACTTGGAGCCATCCGAGGCCGGGGAGGAGACGTGGCAAGACGTCTACGAGGTCGAGGGAGAGGACGGCACGAACTGAGCGCGAGGCAGTGTGTTGGACCCCGGTCAGCGGCCAGCAAGATTCTGTAGTTCCTTTCGTTAGATGTCTGAGCGAGAGGTGGTGCATCCGTGGGATGCAAGCGCATTCAGAGCAGTCGAATCTTGATGTCTCCCACTATTCACAGGGTCGATATCCGTAATAGCATAGCTCACTACGAGGCTAAGTAGTTGGCACCCCTATTTATAACGAATAATAATGTCGGAAATGGCTCAGCCACTGGTCTCGGACGACGATATCACCGCACTCAGAACCGGGTTCAGAGGTGACGTACTCGTCCCGACGGACGAGGGATACGATGAGGCGCGTTCGATCTGGAATGCCATGATCGACAAGCACCCGGCGGTCATCACCCAACCGCTCGGGGCGAGTGATGTGATGGCGGCTGTCGCGTTCGCCCGCGATCACGAGTTGGAGGTTGCTATCCACGGCGGCGGCCACAACGTCGCCGGGAACGCCGTCTGTGACGACGGCCTGATGATCGACTGCTCCGCGATGAAGTCCGTCCGCGTCGATCCCGAGCAGCAGACAGCGTGGGTCGAACCTGGCGCTCTCCTCCACGATGTGGACGTCGAAGCGCAAGCACACGGGCTCGTTCTCCCGGGCGGGTACGTGTCCTCGACCGGTGTCGCTGGCCTGACCCTCGGTGGGGGGTTCGGCCACCTATCACGCACGTTCGGGCTGACTGTGGACAGCCTCCGGTCGGTCGAGTTAGTGACTGCTGACGGCCGGTTCGTCACAGCTAGCGAGAGCGAGAATCCCAATCTGTTTTGGGCACTCCGCGGCGGCGGTGGGAACTTCGGGGTCGTGACGGCCTTCGAGTTCGACCTCCACGAACTCGATCCGACCGTCCTCGCAGGGCCTGTTGTCTACAGTATCACGGACGCTCCGACGGTGATGCGCGAGGTTGCCGAAGCCGTTGACCAGGGACCGGACGAGGTCGCGTGCATGATGGCCATCCGCAAAGCCCCGCCCGCCCCGTTCCTCCCCGAGGAGGTGCATGGGGAACTCGTGCTCATGGTGGTTGTAATGTACGCTGGCGATGTGGAGACAGGTGAGAGCGTGCTCGCGCCGATCCGCGAGATCGGCTCACCGATCGCCGACGCAGTCGGGCCAAAGCCGTACACGATGTTCCAGACCATGTTCGATGGAGCGACCAATGCCGGAGCACGCAACTACTGGAAGGCACACTACCTGCCGGAGATGAGTGGCGAGGCTATCGACATCATGTGCGAGTCCGCCACTACGATCGACTCCCCGGAGACGACGATCGGGATGATGGCACTCGGGCGTGAGATATCGCGTCGTCCTGCTGACTCGACCCCGTATCAGCATCGGGACGCCGAGTGGGTGGTGAACATCCAGTCACGATGGCGCGACGCGGACGCGGACGACTCCCACATCGCGTGGGCGCGTGAACTGTTCGACGGCCTGACGCCGCATGCGACCGGCGGCGCATACGTCAACTTCATCAGCCAGGATGAAAGCGAACAGCGCGTTCACGATGCGTTCGGTGATGAGGTGTACGACCGACTCGCGGCTGTCAAGGCTGAGTGGGACCCGGAGAACGTGTTCCATCTCAACCACAACATTCAGCCAGCGGTCTGAAACTACAGGGACGGTAGCCGTGATAGCCTGGCTCACTGCAGGGCCCTATTCCCGGCTATCGCATAGAGGAGAATATACATGACAAGAGAAACTGAGAAGACCAATACCGAAAGGGTACAGGAACTATACGATTCGTTCGCCGAGGGCGATTTCGAGACCATCCGAGACATCATGGATCCGGATGTGGAGTTACACGAACCAAAGGGGATTGCCGGCGGCGGGACGCACCACGGATTCGACGAAATCGTCGAGAACGTCTTCTCCCGGATAGGAACTGAGTGGGAGGATGTGTCGGTCGTTCCAGATCGATATGTCGCCGACGGTGATACTGTCGTTGTGCTTCTCAGTTGGAGCGGTACCTACAGCGAGACCGGAAAATCGGTGGCATACCCGAACGCACACGTCTTCGACTTCGAGGACGGGAAGATCGTTCAGTGGACATCGTATGCTGACACCGCGTTGTTCAACGCTGCGCGCGAAGACTAGCTTGTCTTTACGACATCTTCCGGTGCTGGCGTCCTTGAACGGTTGATCCGTGAACGGATTCCATGATACCGTCTCTCGTCTCCCCTGGTTGCCCACGAAACCGGCAACTGAGTACTCGGGAGTCACTCTCGGTTCACCTCGTTCCGCTGCGCCCACGGTCGTAGAACCGCATACACTGCTTCGTTCATTGGGACCGCGACCTCAGCCTTCCGACCGCGTCGCACGATCGCGCCGTGAAGTGCTTCGAGTTCCATCGGCTTCCCGTGTGTCAGATCGTAATGGAGTGACGAATAGGACTCGGCATCAAGATCAGCAGCGAACTCCATCCACTCGTTAACGGTTCCGTCGGGTAACTCGATACCGGACGCCCGACCGACACTGCACACTTCGTCGATGATTCGTCGGTACATCTCCCATGATGCCTGCTGGTTTCGAATCTCGCCGACCGGGAGTCGCACCGCTGCTGTCATGCCGGCATGTGCACAGATGAACGCGGCCTTCTTCCAGAGGTCCGTCCGAATCGCCTCCGAGAGTTCCGCGTCCATCCCATCGGCACGGTCACACCATTCCAGAAGGCGTTCCGTGCGGTCGCTGCGGACGCCGTCTAGCTCGCCGATAGTGAAACTTGTCGGCCCGCCCGTGTGATCGATGACGCCGGGTTCGGCGATGGTCGAGAAAATGTAGGCGACACCCCCCATAACATGCTCGCGTCCGATTTCGGCGGCGATTTTCTCTTCGTTGTCCACGCCGTTTTGAAGCGAGATGACCGCCGTGTCGTCGTCGAGAAGAGGGTGTAAGTTGCGGGCTGCCGCTTCGGTGTCGAACGATTTGACCGTGAACAGGACGAACTCACACGGGCCGATATCCGCAGGATCGTCCGTCGCAGGCACGTCGACGGTGAAATCTCCGAAAACGCTGTTGACGCGAAGGCCATCCCGTTGGAGCGCTTCGAGATGGTCACCACGCGCGATCAGATGGACATCGGCACCGGCCTGTGCGAGACGCCCTCCGAAGTATCCCCCCACACCGCCAGTGCCGTAGATAGCGATTTTCATGAACCTTCGCTCGTGGTTCTAGGGCGGTATTTAGCTGACATCATCTTCTAGTCTTGGAATTGGCAACTGTTAACTATTTACACATCCGTCTTCGACGGCTCTGTCAGCGAACCGCTCGCTCTCGCTGGTCGCTCGCGGAGGCTACACACACAAGTGTAGTGACCGGCTGATTCAGAAAGTTCAACGTGAAATAAGGGACTGTTCTGCCGAACACACTCTTGTGTTCAGCAGTCCTGCCAGTAATTACCAGAAGATGACATTTTCCTGATTCAAGAGTCTTCTGTCTGGCGGTTTTGGACACAATAGAGTCTACTAGTAGTTTCTGAATGTGGAACGCCGTTTCACCGAAAGTCCCTGTTCAGTTGTGTGGCCACGATACCGGAGAACTGCTAGTAGTTCATCATAAGCGATCCTGCCGATGCTTATGACCCTCTATCAGAAACGGCGTGCGAAATATAGTGGAAGGGGGTAACACGCAGATCTGTAATCTGAAGACTACCCCCTAAAGAGTGCCGTGCGAGAGATAGAAGACAGAGGGTGTATCGACTATTCGAGTCGAACGGCAGTCCCGTAAGCGATTACTTCGGATGCACCCTTGGTGATTTCGGACGTTTCCATCCGGACGTTGACGACAGCATCGCCGCCCATCTCGACTGCGTCGGCTTCCATGCGCGCAATCGCCTCGTCGCGGGCCTGTGACAGCAGCGTCGAGTACGCTTTAAGCTCACCACCAGCAAGGTTCCTGATCCCTTGGGTGATATCTCGCCCTACGTTCCGTGCTTTGACCGTATTACCGCGGGCGATTCCGAGCACTTCCACGATTTCGTAGCCGGGGACTGTCTCGGTCGTGACAGTCGCAACAAGCGACGGCTGAGCGTCGAGAGATTGTGTCTGTGTAGACATTTCATGTATAACTACGTCGTATGAGATGATAGCTCTAGCAGTGACCGCTGTGAGCACCCGGCAGTTCGGTGAACACTCACGGTTCAAAGAGATAGGATCCTGTGTCACAGGGGTTGGTCAGCCGGAATCACCGTGATCGGCAAGAAAGGCCCTGATCTGTTCTGTCGTGTATTTCTGCGCGTGTGGGGAGAGGAAATGGCGCTCGTCTGAGAGCGTGATGCACTCAACGAGCGATGGAAGGTATTCCCTCGCTCGCTCGCAGGTTCGGTGACCAGGAAAGAACGGATCGTCTTCACCGGTGATGACCAACATCGGCGCTCGGCATCCAGACAGTGCCTCCGCAGAATCAGGACCGGGGAATTCTGCCGCCAGATCGCCCGTCCGGAGCGCCATCCCGATCGTCTCGACGATAACCCCATCGATAGCCGAGACAGACTGCGTGAACATCGGATCGAGCGCACGCGTGAGCAGCTCGCGGCGCGGCAGGAATCGGTAAAGCAGTGCGGAAACGATGATCCGTGCGAGATCCACCGAGAACGGTGTCCCGAAGCCCGCCGGGACAATCAACGCCGCCGCCACAATCCGATCGGAGGCGTATTCAGCCCCCTCCAGAAGCACTCCCGCACCGTGTGAAACGCCAACCATCGGTGCCTGGTCGATCCCGAAACCATTGAGCACATCGACAACCCAAGGGCCATACTCGTGAGGTGTTTCTGACGAGGTCTTGCCGGGTTCACCGGGTGTATCCGGCGCAATGAGATAGAAGTCGTCAGCCAGTTCCTGAACCCACGCCAGGGTCACCGGAGTCGTGACGTTGCCACCCTGAAAGACCACGATGGGTGGTGCTGTCGGATCGCCTGCTGTCAGCACGTGTGTCTCACCGTCACGAGTATCAACCCATTCGTCAGTGACGGGTACGGTCAGGAGTGACGTGATGGCGGAATCATACAGGTCAGCATACTGCGTTTGGATAGCAGGAGGATCGTTATCTGTTTCGAGATTCTGATCATTAAGAGTCATGTGTGGAGTTGTCGGGTCACTAATATCGTGTTCGAACGAAGATCCGAGTTTTATGAAACGACAACGTTGTCAGTGAACATATAGTTGCGTTCTGGACATCGGGCAACAGGTCTCACATCCCATCAACACTATCGTTCAGGATGCTACTCTATATTCGTCGGTTTACCGTATTTCACACACAGAGGCCTTGATACCACTGTCTGTGATAGCATGGGCCCATACTAGTTTATTATCTAACACGTCGTCTGTATCTATAATGTCTTCAGTAACAATAGACGAAGAAACAGTCGGACAGCACGGTGGCGGGCAAGCAAAGCCCCTGAGCAGAACGCTTGACTGGTTCATCTCGCTGTTCCTCGTCCTCTCGGGAAGTGTCTTTGCGGCTGGTGGATTTCTCATCTCCGGATTCGCGGATCTAGATCGGATCACTTCATGGGTGGCCACAGGGCGGATCACCTCTTCCGATATGAGCGATCCCGAACTGATCAACGCCGTGTATGCGTTCATTTGGGGCGGCGGCATCGGTGTCGCGGTCACGGGCGCATTGCTGGTCGCAGCAGGTGTCGCGTTCTTCACACTCCAGACCCGGGCGCGCCGCCGGTACGACGCAACCGGAATCGCGTCGCCGAGCGCCGTCGGGAATGCTATCGTCGGCGCGATGGTCACCATCGTCGCGTCATTCGTGCCGTTCTCCCCCGTCCTCGGGGGCGCAGTCTCTGGCTACCTCCAGCGCGGATCGGACGGCAGTCCCGTTCGAGTCGGTGGGATCGCCGGCCTCTTTGCCACACTGCCGGTCGTCATCGTATTCGTAGCGATCACTTGGAGCCTCCTCGGAAGCTCGACGGGACTGACGACAATCGTCGTCGCCTCACTGGTAATCTCGTTGGTCGTCTCCGTGGCCTATATGATCGGTCTGAGTGCCCTCGGCGGCTACCTCGGTGCTGAACTGACCGAATCAGGGAGCCAGTAGTATTGGTTACTTCAGTCATCGAACGTCGTCCAGTCAGTTTCGCGCTCGGAACCCTCGGTTTCATTATCGCGCTTACGGTTGTCAGCCAGCTTGTACTCGAAGCGTTGTTTCCGAATCTCACGGATAATGGCGTCAGCCTCATCATCAACTGGCTCTACGTCATCCTCAGTATCGCCCTCGTTGCCTGGCTCGGGTGGTGGCAGAAGATTCGTCTTACCGCACCCATTAACGGCGGTGCGCTCGTGTATTTGATTCCGTTTGCCGCATTTGCGCTCTTCCCACTCGCATTCGGGCCTTCTATCCCCGAAATCTCCCTGGTCGAAGGCACGACGCTACCAGATTGGGCAACGCTCCTCGCCATCGTGTTCGGCTCCGCGCTCGGTGCAGCTGTCGCCGAAGAACTGCTCTATCGCGGTGTGTTGCTCCGCGCGCTCGAACCCCGCGGCCGGGTGTTCGCCGCGCTCCTGACGGCTGCGCTGTTCGTGTTAACGCACTTCTCCCGAGTCATTCTCGGTGCTTCGATAGAAGAATGGATTCTCGGTGTCCTCCTGCAATTACCCTTGGCGATTGCCCTCGCGGCAGTAGCGTTCCGACTCGACAGTCTCTGGCCGCTCATCGCCTGGCACTTCGCGGCTGACATTACACTGCCCCTGGTTGGGACAGCGTCAACGACGTTCGTGCTCGTCTACCTCGGACTGTCAGTCGTCATCGGCATCATGGGCCTGTGGCTCCTCTGGCAGGATCGACGCGCAGCTCGGAAGGGCGACCAGCCCCCTACTCCACATCCGGAGGTTCCCGAATGACTGCGATCGAACTCACGGATCTCAGCAAAGACTTCGGCAGTGTCCGTGCACTCAATGGCGTCAATCTGACCGACGAAATGGGCGAAATATTCGGCTTCCTTGGACCAAACGGGGCCGATCTATGAGCAAACGACCGGAGTCTTCTGTGAAAGTAGCCACGACCAAACACTCGATTTCTGAGAACCGACGACGGGTTCTCCGTGCTACTGCTGGAACAGTAGTCATCGGATCTCTCGGACTGCTTGCTGGTTGTGCCGGCTTGGAAAGCGGGAGCGGAGAACTCACTGTCCGCGTCATAAATGAAGATGAAATCAACCATCTGGTCGGGGTGACAGTCACCGACGACACCGGTGATATCGTTGAGGAAGCGTCTCCAGAGGAGATTCAGCCAGGGGTGAGTCGTGCCTTCACCAGCGAAGGGTACTCCGACGGCGAGTACCGGATCGAAGTTGTGGGTGCGGATGAGCCCGGGTTCAAGCAAACCACTCGGTGGACCAATCTCGACAGCTGTCCCTCATTGGTGTTCGAGGTCAGGATCACTCGGACGGACGGGGTCCAAGGTGTGGCCGGCTCCGACGAATGTGAATCGAAGTGATCGGGCGCAGGATTCCCGGAGGTGACACGCTCCCGGCCCGGCTCCTGTGGAACGATGCTGAGCAACGGTTCCGGATGCCAGTACGAATCGTCGCCGGACTTGCGATATGGTTTCTCCTCGGCATCACGCTCTCTGTTATTATAGAGGCAGTCGTCGGTGGGCAATCACCGATCTTCGACCTCCGGACGAGTTGGTTCGGTATTCTCACAGTTCAAACAATCCAGATTGTTCCAGGTCTGATCCTCACTCCGCTCACACTGTACCTCGCAGGTCGATTCCTCGATCGACGATACATCCGGGACTTTGGTCTCCGGATTGATCGCCGCTGGTGGATAGACCTTGTGGCCGGATTCGTGCTAGGTGGCGTGTTAATGACAGGGATGTTTTTGTTTCAAGTGGCCCTCGGTTGGGTCACGATTACCGGTGTGTTAACTACTGCTAACACTGGCATCCCCGCTTGGACGGTACCGTTTTGGGTAGGACTCTCCATCTTGGCATACCTTGTCGGTTCGGTCGCTGAGGAGTTACTGTATCGTGGATTTCTACTGACTAATTTTGCCGAAGGGTTTCAGATTGGACCGATCGGTGCTCGGGGAGCAGTAGTGGCGGGTATCGCCCTCACTAGCGGTTTCTTTGCGGTTTCACACGCGACAACGCCGAACTCGACCGCTCTCAGTACAATCTCGATTGGGTTAGCGGGTATTTTCCTCGCGCTCGCATACGTGCTGACGGGGCAACTCGCGCTCCCGATCGGCATCCATATCGCCTGGAACTTCTTCGAAGGGAACCTCTACGGATTCCCAATTAGCGGTTCGGGGACAACGAGCGTCCTCCAGATCAGGCAAGCAGGCCCCGACCTCATAACTGGAGGAGCATTCGGTCCTGAGGCCGGACTCCTCGGTATCGGTGCGATTCTACTCGGCATGGCTGTGACTGTCGTATGGGCCCGGTATTACCGGGGGAACTCCGGTATAGATCCAACTATTACGGTAGCAGAGCTCCGAGGTTAATACCGAAACTAAATGAGCGGTTTTGCGGGACGGCCAGATTTGAACAGAAGAAAATTCGAACCCTGAGACGATGGGTGATACGCCAAATACAGGGAATCACGACCCGTACCTGCGATAATCCGGAATATACTGTAATCTGAGGGACTACTAGTAGTTTCTGAATGTGGAACACCGTGGGTTCGGATGTGACTCAGGTCAGGGCCGACGGCACGACACCATAATTAAGCGATAGCCGACATAGACGCTCATCTACGATTCGCTCTCAATATTTTGGAACGGCAACCCAATCTATGAAGCCTCAACTGGAACGCCAACGCCTACCGGGAGAATCGCGAAGTAGCACTCGTCCTCCACGGCGGGGAGGCCGGCGCGTACTTCGGAGGCGTCTTCGAGCGCGACTGGGAGGGCGGGATCACGCTGGTTCCGCTCGGCCTGCTCGCAGTTGTCGTGCTGGCGCTGTCGCTGGCGGGGATGGTCGCACGGAGAATCAGCTTCGATCCCGGCTAGCCCGTCGCCGTTAGTCCTCGTTCGGCAGCGACACCGAACTGTGGAGGTCTTCGTCGAGTTCGGCCTCGGCCATCTTCTCGACGAGGGCGTCGAGGATCTCCTCGCGCTTGCCGCGGACGAACTTGATCGAGCCGACGACGAGGTGGCCGCCGCCGCTGACGCCCGCGCCGGGGTGTTCCTCGCGTAGCTCCTCGACCATCTTGGGGATGTCCAGCCGGACGCCGTCACTTCGCAAGACGGCGAAGTCCGGGCCGTAGCCGATGGTGATGACCGGCTCACCCGTCTCGGCGACCTTCTCGTCGTGGACTGCGCCGGTGGTCTTGCCCGGCGCGGGGTAAGTGAACCGCCGAGCGTGGTTCTCGACGTCGAGCTTGTAGAGGTGGGCGTCGTTGTCGAGTCGCTCGTGGTCGAGGTGGGGCATGGCGTTGTCGAGCTGGCGCTGGATGTCGCGCTCGGAGCGCTCGGCCAGGAACTCGACTAACTCCTCGTGACGGTCGCGGTCGTCACAGTCGACGTTCAACACGTCCGTGATGAGCGGCCCGCCGTCGTCGTATCGGAGGTAGTTCGTCGCGTAATCCAGCGCCTCGCCGATCTCGCGGAGTTCGGCGCGGTCGTAGCCTTCCTCGCCCGCGAGGTCGAGGTAGTCCGCCATCGCGTTAGCTTCCGAGCGATCCGACAGCCCTGCCACGGCGGGGACGTGCCGGAGGTCGTCGGTCAGGTCGGGCGCGATCATTCGCGCGAGTTCGACGCACATCATGCCCGTGGTGATCCGGTAGTCCTCGCCGTGGATGTAGGGGTTGACGTGCTCCTCCAGCAGGGAGTCGACTGCCTCCGGGTCGGGGTGGTGGTGGTCGACGACGACGATCGGGATGTCGTAGTGCGCGAGGTTCTCGTAGGCGGGGACGTCCTCCTCGGTCGAGCCGTTGTCCAGCATCAACAGGAGCGGGAGCTTCTGGCCGTGGCGAGAGCGGTTTTCCAGCGCGAAGTTCAGATCCCGGGTGACGTCTTCCATCTCGTAGAAGGGGGCCTTGCTCGGGAGTCGCTTGAGGAGGTGGCGGGCGGCGTCGGCGTCCTCGTAAGTCTCCGCGACGAAGCGTTCGAGTGCGAGTTCGACCGGAACGCTCGCACAGATCCCGTCGCCGTCGGCGTGGTGGCGCATCCGGATCGGCCGGCCTTCCAGCACCGTTTTGCGAAGCAGTCGAGCGACGTCTTCGAGGTCCTCACGGAGCGGTTCGAAAGCCTCCCACTCGACGAGCGGCTCGACGTCGTGGGGCTCGGCCGCCGTTTCGAGGGCGTCGTCGAGACGCTCGCGGAACTGCTCGGCCGTCGTGCCTTCGACGCGGTCGATCGATTCGACCTCGATCTGGACGCCCCCGTTTCGGGACTCGACGTGGCCGCTAAGCCGGACCACGTCGTCGAGTTCGATCTCGGGGTAGGCGCGGACGCCGGCGTCTTCGAAGGCGGCACAGGGGACGACGCCGGTCTCGTCGCGGACCTGGAAGATGGTCGGGCCGCCAGTCTGGTTGATCTGGACGACCGTGCCGTCGAGGTGGACGGTCGAACCGACCTGCTCGTCGAGGTCGTCGACGGTCGTCTGGTCGCCGTAGTCGACGGCTTCGGTCGTGTACGATTCGGGCGCGCGTTCCACGAAACTCAGATCGCCGTTCTCGCGTTCGTCGTCGAGTTCGACGATCAGTTTGTCGCCGACGTCGTAGCTGGCGAACAGGTTCGATTCGTGAACCAGGCCCGAGACCTGGTCTGAGATGTCGACGAAGACGCCGTAGTC